>TARA_B100000963_G_scaffold248095_1_pt1 | contig 67141 bp, 50 predicted proteins | sample TARA_B100000963 | Tara Oceans TARA_B100000963 (sample SAMEA2622097) | marine metagenome | biome: marine biome (ENVO:00000447); feature: surface water layer (ENVO:00002042); material: "saline water (ENVO:00002010), including plankton (ENVO:xxxxxxxx)" | depth 5 m | reverse complement strand
AAAACTAGTGAGTTTTATAGTAATTAGTGTCAAATAGTAATTTAAAATATAAATATTACTTTTTAAAACGAAAGTTTTATAATTTCTAAAACTAAAAGTAATAAAATTATTCTTTATACAATTATTGATATATATTGCATTATTAATAGACTATATAAAATATTTTAATCAAAAAATTTATATATTTTTTTGGTATAAATATGGTACATTTAATATATTTGTACCACTTAATACCAAAAATAACATGGCTACTGTAACAAAAACAAGAATCAATTGTAAAAATGCCATGCATTACTACAGGTTTAAAATCTACTATGGAAAACATACAAAACCAGAGTATCAAATGTGTAGTGATATTAGATTCTTCAACAGGGCATTTAACGACGAACAGCAGAAGCATAATGCTGAGAACAAAAGAATTGTTCAAATGAGAATGGATGCCATACAAAAACAATTAAATCATGGAACTTATAGGACTTTAAATGGGAATTTCGGTGGAGAGACCCCCCTACTCCAACACTGGAGGTGGGTAATTGAAAAGAGAGGAGCAAATAGTAGTGATACTGCAAGTAATTACAGAGGTGTTATGTTAAATTTTGTTGCCTTTATGGAATCAAGAGGTTACAATCCAGATATTAAAATATCACAGCTTAATAAAAATCTTGTAATGGAGTTTAAAGCCTATCTTGAAAATGAAGCTACGATTAGACAGGCTGGAAAATCTAAGCTTTCTCAAAATAGCATTAATACATATTATATTAAATTTTGTGTAATGCTAAATGATGCTGTTGACCAAAAACTCATAATGGATAGTCCTGCAAAAAATATTACTGTACCACACAGAGAATCAATAAAATCGATATACTTATCTAAACAAGAAATTGAACAATTAAAAGCTACACAATGTTCTCTGCCATTTGTAAAAAAAGCTTTCCTATTTGCATGTTATACGGGTTTAAAAGCAGGAGATATAAACAGATTAAAATGGAAACACTTACCAATTATTGAAGGTAATGTTATGCTTGATTTAATAACAGGTAAAAATAAGTTGAGACTTCACTTTACATTACCAAAACAAGCTTTAGAGTTCCTTCCTGAGAGGCTCGGAGCAGACGATAAAGTATTTACTAATTTCAAATGGGATGGACACAACAACAACCTATTAAAAATATGGAGCCTAAAAGCTGGAATAAAAGGTAAAAACGTAACAAGCCATGTAGCCAGGCATTCATTTGCTATATCTAATCTCCAAAAAGGGGTATCTCTATATCATGTTAGCAAACTAATTGCACATGATAGTATCAAAACAACCGAAAGACTCTACGGACAGTTCGCTATTGAAGATTTAGATAAAGCACTGGCAATTGCCTTTGAATAAAGCTAAAAAGCTTAAAAAATACATTAAAATGAATTTCTCAATATGAAATTCTCTATTGTACACTAAAAAAATCCCAACTAGGGTGATCTATTCTATTAGGTGTATATTTAGTTACTATTTATATGTAAATTAATTTCCTTATAGCACTTGATATTGAGCACTTTTTATTCATAAATATTTTTTGATTGTTTATATGTATTTTAATTTAAGGCTGCTCCGTTATAGTAGTCAACTAATCTTTGTATTTTTCCTTCGTTATTAAGGGTTATTGAAGAATGAAGATAAACTTTGGATTCTTTTTTAGATTTTCTGTTTTTCAATATAATAACCCACCAAGAAATTAAAGAGTATCCGTCTCCATTGTATTCTAATAAATCTGGATAACCCCATTCGTTTACCGAAACAATTTCAAAGTTTTCATAGAGTTCTTGGCTCATTTTTTTGTGCTCCTCAATAGATCTTGATTCTCCAAATGGAAGATTTATGTCAAATAATTTAGCATTAGGCAAAAAGTCCTCATATGCTTTATCTAAATCACCTCTTTCAAAATTTGACATCATCCTTCTCACAACTCCAATAAATTTGTGATCCTTATAAATTTTTCCATTTTCTATAGTTGAAAATGAGTTATTATATTTTGTGAAATGGGCGGTGTTGAAACTCTCGATTATGCGGTGTATTTTATCTCCTTTTTCATTAAACATAATTGATCTATCATATGGAGTATTAATCTTAAAACCGTTTTCCTTATCATAACCACTTAATATATCGTAGGTATATACCCATAATCTCCCCTCTTTAAATTCAAAGGCATCAGGATATGCACCTGGTCTTGAAGAAATTTTAAAATCATCAAGTTTATCACTCCAATACTTTGAATTTCTTATAAGAACTGATGTGCCGGCACCTTTATTATTAACGAAATTTGTAGAAAGACCATTGTAGAATTTAAAATCTTCTGTAACTAACGATTTAATCTTTTCAGAATCACCAGATATAAATGCCAAGTCAAATTCTTTTACAATGTCAATTGCAGGGTGCTCAATATAAATTGTTCCGTTTTTCTTCTTTTGAGCAACAACTAATAATGGAATACAAAATATTAGAAATAATAATTTTTTCATCTAATTGAATTTAAGTTATTGTTTAAACTTATTAAACTTTTTTAGAAATTAAAAGTTTCATTATGAATAAAAGTAAACTCAAAGTATTTTTTAAGAGTAAAAGAATTTTATATGCAAAATTATGCCAATGTCATAATTCATAAATTTTAAAAATTTGAATTATTAGCTTAACACAAAATTTTACACCTAAAAAAATGTGTATTCATATTTAAATTTTCGTTCTTTAAATTTGATAATTTTTATATAAAATAATGAGGATTGGAAGAAGAACAAAAAGTCTTATACATTATCACTTTATTGTTTTTATTTTTGGTTTCACATCTATATTAGGTGCTCTAATTAGTATAGACGCACTTTATATTGTGTGGTTAAGAATGTTCATTGCCGCAGTTTCATTAGGTTTTTTTATTATATCAACTAACAGAAAAGCATTTTTGATTCAGTCCAAAAACAGGCTTCAAATTGTTGTTGCAGGGTTTCTAATTTCACTTCATTGGATTACATTTTTCAAAGCAATAAAAATGATAGGGATATCCCCAACATTGGCAATGCTGTCTTCAGGTGCATTGATGACTGCTATTTTAGAGCCATTTTTTTATAAACGGAAATTTTTGATATACGAATTCCTTTGCGGAGTCATTGCTTTGGTCGGTATGATTATTATTTTCTATTCCTCTCCCAAGGATTGGTGGGGAATGATAGTGGCATTAATGGCTACTTTTTTAGGTGTTCTTTTCACGCTAATAAATGGAAAATTGATTAATAAAAATAGTCCTTCAGCTATTACATTTTACGAAATGTTTATCGGTTTTTTATTAATTAGTTTGTATCTAATAACCTTTGAATTTAGTAGTTATGATTTTATCTCTATTACTATACTTGATTGGATTTGGCTTACTTTGCTGGGAACACTTTGTACTGCTTATGCAATAACTGGTTCTGTAGCAGTAATGAAAGAATTGAATCCATATACCATTATGCTGGTTATAAATATGGAGCCCATTTACGGTATTATCTTGGCACTAATTATTTTTGGTGAAGACGAATTAATGAATATTAGATTTTATTTAGGATTGTTAATAATTTTATTTGCAATAATTTCAAATTCATTAATGAAATTCGAAAATCATAATTTTAAGAATAAATAGTTTAACACTATCAAAAAAACAATTTTAATATAAAATGAACAAAAAGTTAATTGCTAAATAAGTGCGGTATTTAGCTTTTTTTGACATTTGCTTAAACAGTAAAGATCTATATAGCTCATTTGAGTCATCAAGAAATAGTAACTTTAATCATCGAAAGTGTTTTTCTTTAATGTTTTGAAGCTAACGTAAATGCTAAAAGGATTATTCGAATCATTATTTAATTTTTACTCCTATTAACATAATTATCATAAGCTGCTCTTTTGTGAAGAAGGGAACAACCCGTGACAGAAAAGAGAATTAGACTGACTAGTATAAAAATTAATACTTTTTTTCCCATTGCTGTATTGTTATTTAATTAATTTTAAAATAATAGAAATGATAAAAAGGTTTCTTTAAAATAATAAAAATATCACAAATATTGAATTAGATTTGAAAAGTTCAATCCTCACCCAACGGACTATAACGTTACATTAAATATTAATTTTGAAAGTTTACATAGATCCACATGAATCATTGGCAATAAAGGCAGCTTCGGCAGTAGAATTAAAGATTGCTAATGCAATCTCTAAAAATGGAATAGCCCACATTATTCTTGCCACTGGGAGTTCACAGTTATTGTTTTTAAAAGCTTTAAGGGATAGACAGATAGAGTGGAAAAAAGTCATTATTTTTCACTTAGATGAGTATATTGGACTTGAAGAAAGTCATCCTGCTAGTTTTAGATATTATCTGAGAGAAAATATTATCCAACATATCACTCCACAAGCTTTTTATCCAATCAATACCAATAGTGGAAATTTAGATGAAGTCATAGAAAATTATACTCAATTGTTGGAAGAATATCCTACAGATATCGCATGTATAGGAATCGGAGAAAATGGACATTTGGCCTTTAACGATCCAGGAGTAGCAGATTTTAGTGACCAAAAATCTGTTAAAATAGTCGCATTAGATGAGAATTGTAGAAGACAACAGTATGACGAGGGTTGGTTTGAAAGCATTGATTTTGTCCCTAAAACCGCACTCACTCTGACCATTCCCACTATTATGAGCGCAGAACACATTAGTTGTTTTGTACCGGAGGAAAGAAAAGCCAATGCGGTTAAAAATGCCCTACAAGGAGCGATTATTGAGTCATGTCCTGCATCGATTTTGAGAAAACACCCTTCAGTAGAGTTATATCTTGATCCACCGTCCGCCATGTTACTAGAACAATAACAAGCACTTTTATCTATAATCTCCAGCTTCCTCTCCATATTGGTGACAGGAATTATTTGATTTTGCATCTACCAAATGGTCCCGGAAAAGAAAGAGCTATTACTTTCGATCGTAATCTAAGAGGTAATTACCTTAGTCGTTTAGTAGTTTAAATTTCACCTATACACTAATCTCATCTATTTTGATTCATAAAACTCACTGATACTGTTAAAACAATGAAATAAAAATGCTTTATAAAATTAAATCATAACGCGCTTTCCATCTTCCTCAACAGATTTAAAAATGGCATCAATGATTTTCATATCACTTAATCCCTCTTCCCCTCCAACATCAAGATGAGGAACCCCATTCATTATTTTATTGGCGATACCGTCCATATGTAAGGCCTGTTGATTCACTTGAGGGAAATCAAACTTATATTTTCGAGTATAACCTGACAATCCACTATAGGTATAGGCAGGACTTAATCTAACAAAACCTTTTTCATAAGCAACGTACAAATGATTGGTCGAGGCAGAAAAGGAGGTTGTACAATTGGCTACCAAACCATTTGGAAATTCCATCTGCCACGTGATCAACTCATCCACCTCTTTAAATTTCACTAGATCTGTTTTAAATTCGCGAGCTGAAACAGCAATAGGTTCTTGACCTATAGTATATCTGGCCGCTTGGATCACATAAATTCCAACATCCATCAAAGCACCACCACCGCATGCCTTTTTTAATCGCCATTGATTGGGGTTACCTACTCGAAAGCCGAATCCTCCCTCAAAAAATTTAATTTTACCGAATTCCTCTGTCTGGCACAGTCGAATGATTTCACGATGATGTGGTTCATAATGTAAGCGATACCCAATGAAAAGTTCCCTATTGGTCTTTTTTCCTTCCTCAATCATTTGTGTGGCCTCTTGAGCATTCATAGCCATTGGTTTTTCACAAATGACATGCTTACCAGCTCGAAAAGCCCTTATGGTAAATGCTTTATGCATGTGATTGGGCAGGACAACGTAAACTATATCTATTTCGTCATTGTCAGCAATATTGTCAAAATTATCGTAATTATATATTTGATGGTTTTCAAGATTATAGGTCTTTTTCCACAGATCTATCTTTGAAGGAGTTCCTGTTACAATACCTTTCAATTTGCACATATTTGTTTCCATTAATGCAGGAGCCAACTGTCGTGAGGCATAGTTTCCAAGCCCCACAAGGGCAATACCTAATTTCTTCTTACCAAATCCATTTGGAATGTAAGCAAAACTGGGGCTAAGGCTCATCGCAGTAATAGTATTTGCAAGTGATTGATTGAATTTTCTACGTTTCATTTCTTAATTAATTAGGTCGATTAAAACTCAAATCAATAGAAAAAATAGAGATCAAAACAATCTACTTGAGTCGCATTGACCTAAATTATTTGAGTTTTTTTCATTATTTCATAAATATAAAAAATGTAAAGTCTTAATTCTTTATGTCATTTTAGTTTTTTGGCTAAATTCATAATGATTAAATATTCAATAATGAAAATTAAGTGGTTGTTTTATTCTATATCCGGCTTGCTGCTTTTAGGAATGGGATTATCAATTTTAGGTGAAGCTATTATTTTAAAATTCACCCAAAGCGACGGTTGGGTTATTTGGGGAACTTTGGCTCTGATAATAACCAATTCTGGATTTTGTTTGTTTGGACAAGCTATTATCGAAAAGGTCAAAATGGGACTGAATAGAGAGGAATGGTCAAAGGGGCAATCTTAGTCGGAAAAAGAAGGTACAGGCTCTGGAGAATATGGGATCCAGAGAAACCTCTTCTCCTCTATGTGCTGCTAAATCCCTCCCATGCAGATGCACAGACTGACGACAGAACAGTAACCAAACTCATTCAATTCAGCAGAGATTGGGGATATGGTGGTTTTTATTTAGGCAACATACACAGCTATATTACCTCTAATCCTAAACTTTTAGTCAACCATCTTATTACCAATGAACCACTAAATATTTTTCACCTAAAGGAAATGGCTAAAAAAAGTAATAAAATTGTTTTAGGATGGGGAAACTCAGGTAAGCTGCCTCAATGGTTAAAACATATAACTAGACAGCCATACTGTCTTGGAATCAATCAAAATGGATCGCCCAAACATCCACTATATTTATCGCGCAAAACAACTTTGAATCCTTTTATTTATTCAATTAAATAAATGATGTAGTAAAAATTCATTAATGCGCAAATTAAGACTTTAATAGATAGATAAACCCATTTTATAAATAATTAATTTACTTCGAAACCTAGGAGAATATTGACCCCAAAAAATAACCAAGGAAAAGGGCTAGTACTACTAAAATTTTATACCCACCAACTTGTTTAGCGGAATTATCCAGGAACTTCTCAAATTTATCTATAAGTCTCATAGTAATTATTGATTAGTAAATAAAAAACTTTATAGAAAGGGAGAAAATCTTAAAATTTATATTAAAATTATTGCATTTATAATGAAATTAAGGCATAAGTAACAGACAAATACCCATAAAAAGATAAATAATCAATGTAAGAATAATTCCAACCCTTGGCATAAAATAGATTTTTAAATTTTAATAAAAATAGTAAAACTTTTAATGCATAAGTAAGTATCAATTAGGAATGATTTTTTTATATCTTGAATGATCAAATCCTTTTATCAAATTTGAAAAGATATTAATCTAGAATCTATGTATTTTAATAATACAAAAAAAAATGAATTTGATGCCATAGTAGTAGGATCCGGAATTAGTGGAGGTTGGGCAGCTAAAGAACTTTGTGAGGCCGGTTTAAAAACATTGGTACTTGAGCGGGGAAGAATGGTAAAGCATATTGAGGACTATCCTACCATGCACAACGATCCGTGGGATTTGCCATATAACGGCAAAACTCCCGACGCGATTATTGAAAAGCACTACTCAAAACAAAAAAGATGGGGCTTTGATGAAAATAACAGACATTTTTACAACAAAGACTCTGAGCATGATTATGATGAGATAAAACCCTTCGACTGGATTCGAGGAAAACAAGTGGGAGGACGTTCATTGATATGGGGCAGGCAATCTTACCGATGGAGTGACTTGGATTTTGAGGCCAACGCCAAAGACGGTTATGGTGTGGACTGGCCAATTAGGTATAAAGACATTGACCCATGGTATTCCCATGTGGAAAGGTTTATCGGGGTGAGTGGCGAAAAATTAGGTCTACCCCAACTTCCAGACAGTGAATTTTTACCTCCTATGGAGCTTAATTGTTTGGAGCAACATCTTAGGGAAACAATTTCAGAAAATTACGATGACCGAGTAATGACCATAGGCAGAGTAGCCCATATCACCAAGGGAAATAAAAAAGGTCCAGGAAGATCCGCATGCCAATATCGCAACCGTTGTTCCAGAGGCTGTCCTTTTGGCAGTTATTTCAGTTCGAACTCTTCAACCCTCCCATATGCAGAAGCAACTGGAAATTTAATTATCAGACCCGATTCCATTGTCTCCGAGGTGATCTATGATACTAAAACTCAAAAAGCAAGCGGAGTAAGGATTATTGATGCCCAAACAAAAGAAGTAATCGAATTCAATTCTAAGGTGGTATTTCTTTGTGCATCTGCAATGGCGTCTACTGCAATACTGATGCAATCCAAAAGTGATCGTTTCCCTGATGGTATGGGAAATGACTCAGGGGAGTTGGGCCACAACATAATGGATCACCAATTGGGTAGTGGAGCAAGTGGTAATTATGAAGGGTTCAAAGACAAATATTATACTGGAAGACGACCCAATGGATTTTATATCCCACGCTTTAGAAATCTGGGAGCAAAGTCAGAAAAAGTTGATTTCCTAAGAGGATACGGCTATCAGGGTGGAGCCAGCAGATCTAATTGGTCGAAAGCAATTGCAGAATTTGCCTATGGAAAAACTTTTAAAGATGAATTGTTAAAGGCCGGAAGCTGGAGAATAGGAATGGGTGGATTTGGTGAGGTACTTCCCTATCACGAAAATAAAATGACATTAAACTATGGTAAATTGGATCAATACGGCTTACCAACAATCACTTTTGATGCTGAGTTTAAAGAAAATGAAAAAAAAATGAAGGAGGATTGGAAAGTTCAGGCAGCTGAAATGCTTGAAGCCGCCGGATGTAAAGATGTTAATATTTACGATTCCAACGCCCCTATTGGAAAAGGCATACACGAGATGGGAACAGCAAGAATGGGTCGTGACCCCAAAACCTCTGTACTAAATAAGTTCAATCAAATCCATGAGGTTCCCAATGTTTTTGTAACTGATGGTGCTTGTATGACCTCTGCTGCTAATCAAAACCCATCATTGACCTATATGGCCCTTACAGCAAGAGCTGCTAATTACGCTATTGATGAACTTAAAAAAATGAATCTTTAATATGTGATATTTTTAACTAAAGGTCATAAATAGTCAATAAATGATAAGGTTTTCAATATTTATTTTACTTTCACTCTGTTTAGCCTGTAAAAAAGAAAAACAAGAATCAGACTGCATCGATCCTAAAAAAATAGAACTCGATAAAGTATGCATAGAAATATACCAGCCCGTTTGTGGTTGTGATAATAAAACCTATTCAAATAGCTGCTTTGCAGCGATAAATGGTTTAGATAGATATACTGAAGGGGCCTGTAAATGATCAACAAGAATAAAAATTTAGGCAATGATTGGTTTTTGACCATAATCCTTTTATTGGTATCGATTCTCATCACTTATTTCACTAAGATTTGGTTTTTATTCCTTTTGTTTCCTTTAAGTTTGTTTGCTTTCAAAAAGAAAAATGAAGATTAAGACTTTTTATATCTCATTGTTATGCCTTATTCATCCTCAAATGAATGGGCAAATTAATCCCAAAAATATCGATATTGTAAGAGATGCCTATGGGGTACCTCATATATTTACAAAAACAGATGCTGAGTTGGCCTATGGATTGGCATGGGCACACGCAGAAGATGACTTTAAAACTATCCAAGAGGGCTATTTAGCAGGAAATGCCTTGTTGAGTGATATAATTGGTAAAAAAGGCTTTGGCATTGATTTTGTTACTCAATTCATTGGCAGTGAACGTCTTTTTGATGAGAAGTATGAAAAGGAAATAAGCCCAGAATACAAATTGATTTTGGAGTCTTACAGTCAGGGTTTAAACCGTTTTGCACAGTTCTATCCAAAAAAAGTTTTAAGTAAAAAACTTTTCCCCATCACCCCAAAAAAAATGTTTCTTTATTCACAATTGCAACTCTTTGTTTCCTCTAAAGGAGATTATTGGGTAAAAAAAATTCTAGGAGATAAACTGGTCTACAATACTGCAGATGATCAGGTCAAAGGCTCCAATACTTTTGGATTTAACAGCTCCAAAACGAAAGACGGCAATACATATTTGGCAATCAACACCCATCAACCCCTTGATGGTCCGACCTCATGGTATGAGGTTCATCTTTGCAGTGAGGAGGGAACAGATATCATCGGGGCCTTGTTTGCAGGCAGTCCCAGTATATTCATCGGTGCCAATAAAAATTTAGCCTGGGCACATACGGTCAATATTCCCGACAAAACAGATGTTTTTAAATTGGAAATGCATCCCCAAAAAAGGAGATATTATCGTGTGGACAATCATTACTTAAAACTAAAAAAACACAAGGCAAAAGTGTTAGTTAAACTTTTGGGAATTCCCCTGAAAGTTTCCAAAAGATATTTTGAAAGTATATATGGTCCAACCCTAAAAAATAATTCTGGATATTTTTCTGTAAGAACACCATCTTTATTTGAAATCAAAGCATTGGAGCAATGGTGGCGAATGAATAAAGCAAAGAATTTCAGTGAATTTTATGAAATTCTAAAAATGAAAGGTCTACCAGGCTACAACATCGGGTATGCTGATAAAAACGATACAATATTTTATATATCTAATGGTTTGATACCAAAACGAGCTCCAGGTTTTGATTGGGCCAATGTAGTTCCAGGAAATACTAAAAAAACTCTTTGGACAAATACCTATGATATTGAGGAATTACCTCAGATCATTCAACCCCGATCAGGATATTTTTACAACGCCAACCACTCCCCTTTCAAATCTTCGGATTCACTCGATAATCCCAATGAGGCCATATTTGCTAAAGACATGGGCTTTGAAACTTATGATAATAATCGTTCTAAACGCATCAAACATTTGATTGATCAACATCAAAAAGTTGATTATAATGATTTTAAAGAGATTAAATATGATCACCAATTTCCAAAACCCTTTCATTATAGTTGGATGAATATAGATTCTCTTTTTCGAATGAAACCGGAGAATTATCCAAAAGTCGAGTCCATTTTAAATCAAATTCAAAACTGGGACCGTCGTGCCTCTGCAGATTCTTATGGTGCGGGAGCTTATGGAATTTTATACTTCAAACTCCGTAAATACTATAAAAAACTTCCTCAGCCTAAAGTTTTTACAAAAAGTATTCTTTATAAAGCCCTGTTGGAAACTCAAGAGCATATGCTCGAACACTTTGGCCAGACTCAAGTAAAATTGGGAACCTATCAAAAATTAGTAAGAGGAGACAAGGAGTTACCAGTTTACGGATTACCTGATGTAATCACCTCAATGTCATCTGTTCCTTATAAAGATGGAAAATCAAAGGTGGTCAGTGGTGAGTCATATATAGAGTTGGTCAAATTTACTCCTAAGGGCGTAGAAATTGAATCGGTAATTTCTTATGGAAGTTCTGATAACCCCGACTCAAAACATTATTCAGATCAGATGGAACTTTATACCAGATTTAAAACCAAAAAAATGACTTTTGATAGAGCAACTATATACAAAAATGCCTCTAAGAAATATCATCCGAGATAAGTTTGTTTTGCTTTCCGGTAAAGTGACTCATAATTAGAAATTACTTTTTCCATCTCGAATTTTTTAGAAGATTCATAAGCCTGTTCCTTAAAATCCTTATGACGATCATGGTCTTCCAAAATATGAATAGCTTTATCAGCCATAGCTTTGATGTCACCTACAGGGCAAAGAAAACCGGATACTCCATTGTCAATAACTTCTGGCAAACCTCCAACATCGGAGCAAACAACTGGAACGCGATGAACCATGGCCTCTAGCGCAGCCAAGCCAAAGCTCTCCTGTTCTGAGGGCAATAGGAACAAATCAGAAAAACACAGTATTTCATCTATTTGATTACTCTTCCCCAAAAACAAAATGGAATTATCCATTTGTTGGGATTTACAATAACGTTTAGCACGTTCCTTCTCAGGTCCATCTCCAACCATTAATAGCTTGACTTTAAGTTTCTCATTTACAATTTTGAAGGTTTTAAGAACATCAATAACCCTCTTGAGGGGTCTGAAATTACTGATATGGGTAATGATTAACTCATTATTGGGAGCAATTTGACCTTTTTCGCAAGGGACAGTATTGAGTTTAAACTTTTCAACATCTATAAAATTGGGGATGACCTTGATTTTAGTGGTAACGTCAAAAAGACGCTCTGTATCATTTTTTAAGCTTTGGGAAACAGCTGTCACATATTCAGAATGATTAATGCTAAACTGGACAGCTTTCTTGTAAAAAGGATGACTTCCTACCAAGGTAATATCCGTTCCATGAAGTGTTGTAATCATTGGAATTTGAATACCCTCATCTTCCAACATTTTCTTTCCCATATAGGCAGCATAAGCATGTGGAATGGCGTAATGAACATGGAGCATATCAATTTTGTATTTTTTTACCACATCAACAATCTTACTGGAGAGGGCCAGCTCATAAGGCTGATATTTAAATAAATCATAAGTGGGTACATGGACTTCGTGGAAATGTAAACCCAGGGTTAGATTTTGGATTCGCACCGGTTGCTTGTAAGTTATAAAATGGATTTCATAACCTTTTTTGACCAAATAAAGTCCTAGCTCAGTTGCGACTACACCACTGCCCCCAAATGTGGGATAACATACAATTACAATTTTCAATGGTTCATATTTTAATAAATTAAAGCTTTGTAGACCAAGGCTTGCATTCGAGTTCTAACATTCTTTTGACCCAACAAATTATTTGACATGCTGGGGTAAGTTCTGTTCGATAAAAATACGAAAATCAATTCTTGATCGGGATCAGCCCAGGCATAAGTTCCCGTAAAACCCATATGGCCAAAACTTACTTTGGATACACACCCGCAGGTAGAACCCTCTCCCCCTAACTGAGGTTTATCAAATCCTACCCCTCTTCTATTCCCCTCATCACAATAGTAACATTTATTGAATTCATCGAAGGTTTTTGAAGTAATAAATTCATGTCCATTGACACTTCCCTTTTGCAAATACATTTGCATAATATAGTAAACTTCTTTAGCGTTAGAAAACAATCCTGCATGGCCTCCTATGCCACCTTGCATTGCAGCCCCCATATCATGAACATACCCTCGTAACTCTCGGTGCCTGAAATAATCATCTATTTCTGAGGGTACGATTTCATCCTTTGGCACAAACTTCCATGGATTGAAAAGTGTACGCACTAATCCTAATGGTTCATATAAAAACTCATCGGCCAAATCATTGAGTGGTTTTTTGTATTTTTTTTCAAGAAAATTTTTAAACAGATAAAAGGGTAAATCAGAATACTTATAGTATAATGAATCAAGGAGAGGACTACCAATAACTTGCTTTTTAATCTTTTGATTAAAATTGGATCTGAGGTAAAGTTGATCTGCCACTGGAATATTAAATCGAGTTTTATCATGATCGCGATAAAATTTTCTAAGTGGTTGACCTTTTTCGTCAATAGTTTCTTTATAAAATGGAATCCAAGGAGTAAGTCTTGCGTAATGAGATAGAGATTCTTTTACACTCATATTAGCTTTATTTGTTCCTTCCAGCTCCGGCATAAAATCTCTAAAAGAGCTATTCAATCCAAAGCTGTTTTGGTCTACCTCCCTCATAATTAGGGGAAGCGTAGCGGTAATCTTCGTTAGGGAAGCCAGATCATAGAGGTGATGGTTTTCTACTTTGATTTTTTTATTGTAGGTGTGATGACCAAAACTTTTGTGATATAAAATTTCTCCGCTTTTAGCAACCAATATTTGCATACCAGGAGTAATTGCTGAGTCAATGACTCGTTGGGCAAAATAGTCAATTTCGGCCAATCGATCCGGATCAAATCCTTTTTCAATCAAGCCTATCCTTTTATTTTTCTCGTTGGGCTCAAATCGGATTCCATAACCCACTGGAAATCTATTGGAAATACCTACAGGCAATGATCCTAAAAATGAACCATAACCATTCATCAATTCGGCACTAATTTTTTGACTAATTGGGCTATTTTGATAACTCACAATCAAAGCTTCTATGGAAGAAAGATCTCCCAAATCAATGAGTGAATATGGGTTGACAAAAATATTTAATACAAGCTCATGTTTACGAGCTATGGCCTCAATCAATTCTATATCTTCTTTTGAAAAATCAGCTGATAAAAAAGGGGAACTATTAGAACGATGATAACTTATAATGACTTTTTTAAAATCTTTAAGAGCAATTAAGGTTTCGTCTATTGTAGATGGGGTTAAAGTTTTGATGTTAACGTAATCTCTCAATTGAGTTTCAAAAACATCACTTTGGTCATCTCCCAACTTGATATGTGCATAGTTAGTTCGTGGATCTAAAGGAAGCAATTGATTATCGTTTTTTAAGAGCGTAATACTTTTAGCATAAGCTTCTTCAATCAAAAGGGTGTCTTTTTTGGTATTGAGTCGAGTATAGATATTTTTAGTATCAACTCTATTTTTATGGGTCAAACCTACCTTGTATTTTGCTTTGAGTATTTTTTTGACGGATTCCTCTACTCTTGTTTTGACTGCATTAAATTTTTGGTAAGCGATTTTAATTTTTTCAATACCCAGAGGAATATCTTTAGAAATCAAAAGGATATCATTCCCTGCCATAAGGGCTAATAAATCCATATTTGAATCAGGGTCATTGGGCTCAGCCCCTTTCATATTGAGCGCATCGGTTACTGCCAGGCCATTAAATCCGATATTTTGTTTCAACAATTGGGTCACCACGGAATGAGAGAGGGAGGTCGGGTCTCCAGTAACAGTCAATGCAGGAACATTCAGGTGAGCTGTCATAACTGAGCTTAAACCTTGTTCAATGGCTTTTTTAAAAGGGTAGGTTTCTATTTCTTCCAATCTGGAACGATCAAAACTGACCGTTGGAAGGGTTTTATGCGAATCTTTGGCGGTGTCTCCATGTCCAGGAAAATGCTTGCCTGAAGTTAGTATCCCTGCATCGTGGTGACCAAGCATCAATGCAACTCCCTTCTCGGCTACTCTTAAGGGATCCTCTCCAAAAGACCGATTCCCAATGATAGGGTTTTGAGCATTTGTATTAATATCCAATACGGGAGCATAACTCATATTAACACCTAGTATTTTCTCTTGTTCACCCATTCTTTTGCCAATTTTACGAATGATAGAATTTTCTTTAATTGCACCAAGGGTCATACTCCATGGAAAAGCAATTACAGAATCCAATCGCATGGCCACTCCCCACTCCGCATCCATACTGATCAGCAAAGGGACTTTTGACATGGATTGAAATTCATTCAACCATTGAGTTTGTTTAACAGGGGCCCCTAAAGAAAAAATTATCCCTCCAATATGATATTTTTCAATTAAACTTCTGATATCATCAAAATGCTCATCATCTTTTTTAGAAAAGACCATGGGGGTAAAAAGCTGTCCTATTTTTTGATCCAAACTCATGGTATGATAAACACTATCTATCCATTTTTGCTGAAGCTTGGGATTTACTGAAAGTAAGGGATCTGGTTGCTGCGCTAAACAAACGGTCCAAAACAGGACAAAAAATGTAGCTAAAATACGCATATCAATCTAAAAATATCGGGCATGCCAACTCTGGGAGGCTGGGACCTCCCAATGAGTATCATATTCCATTTTATTCAGAACTAAATTATTAAAAACAATAACATCGGCTTTAACTTGTTTTTTCTTTGCTTTGGTTCGAAATTCTTTAAGTGGAATATGATCTATGAAATTTTCATTTCTGAAGGTAACATTCATTTTATCTAAAAGTGTAACACCAAAATCACTTTCCAAAGATTGGATAAAATGAACAGAGGAATCTATAGAGCAACCCGAAGCAGACTGAACGGATTCATTCAGGCCCAAGACAACAAAGCGATTGTAAGGCAGATCAATTCCTGCATGAAGATCAGAACCATGAGCAGTCCATTGTTCTATAAAAGCTTTTGCTTTTTCATGAATCAGGGGAAGCTCCTCGGTTATGAATGGTCGATTGGATGGGTAAATCCATACGCGAGCGTGATCGGGAAGTTGATCAAATGGAACGAACATTGTTTAGAGATCTTCAGCTTTAGAGATAAGTTCAGCAATGTCCTGTACATGAATCTTATTTTCCTGTTCTTTATTTTTTACACCATCAGACATCATAGTGTTGCAAAAAGGACAAGCTGCAGCAATGATCTCTGGTTGGGTCTCCATGGCCTGTTCGGTTCTTTTTATGTTAATGTCTTTATTGCCTTTTTCGGGCTCCTTGAACATTTGGGCACCTCCTGCTCCACAACAGAGTCCTTTTGACTTACAATTTTTCATCTCAACTAACTCAGCATCTAATTTTTTGATGAGTTCCCTTGGCGCTTGATATACTTGGTTGGCACGTCCCAAATAACAGGGATCGTGATAGGTAATCCGCTTTCCCTTGTAAACCGAGCCAGAAATGGTAAATCTCTTCTCTTTGATAAGCGTATTGATAAAGGTGGTGTGGTGCATTACTTCGAATTGGCCCCCCAAAGAAGGATACTCGTTTTTTAGGGTATTAAAACAGTGAGGACATGTGGTAACGATTCGCCTAACCTGATAAGCATTCATCACCTCTATATTGGTCATGGCCTGCATTTGAAAAAGAAATTCATTACCAGCTCTTTTGGCTGGATCACCGGTACAGCTTTCTTCTGACCCCAAAACTGCAAATGACACACCTGCTTTGTGAAGGATCTTTATAAAGGATTTAGTAATTTTTTTGGCGCGTTCATCGAAACTACCAGCACAACCTACCCAAAATAAAACCTCTGGTTTTTTTCCCTCTGCTGATAATTCTGAAAGCGTTGGAATGTTCATATTAAATGATTATTTAATTTTCTTCACCATCATCAAAAACCTCGATTGTAACTTCTTTTTCAATCAGATCGGTAAACTTTCCATTATAACGGGTGGCCTTTACTAGGTGGTTATCTATCCAATGGTAATTACCGCCCCTTGGTTTACCCATCAAAAGACTGTGGTATTTGAAACCATTGGTTTTTAACCATTTTTCGGTAACTTCCCTGTGGGACTCAACCCTGGAGGTAAAAAAACAGATCAGATGACCATCGTCATACCATTTGTTGAGAGTTTCCAGAGCATCAGGATAAATTTTAGCTGTTGCCATTCTCTCCGGTTCCTCATTCGGTATATCATCACAGATCGTTCCATCTATATCGATCAAATAGTTTTTGATCCCATCAGGAAGAACAGGACTGACAATTTCACCATTTTCAACTTTTTTGTGTAAGTAGCTTTCTGCTTCCTCTTTTTCCATAATACAGTTTAATTTAATTTTCATTAGCCCAAAGCATTCGGTCTTGATTGTTGAAAGGCCATGGTGCACCGTTATTTTCTATGTTACTCATCATATTATTTAGATCACTTGGAGCTGCGGACTCCTCCATTACCAAATATTGCCGCATGTCCATAATAATCGAAAGGGGATCAATACCAATGGGACAAGATTCCACACAAGCATTACAAGAGGTACAAGCCCATAGCTCTTCCCTGGTTATGTAATCATCCAGTAATTGCTTATCATCATCTTGAATAGTGCCATTCTGGTTGATATTTCTCCCCACTTCTTCCATTCGATCTCTTGTATCCATCATGATTTTTCGGGGAGACAACAGCTTTCCGGTTTGATTCGCAGGGCATTCGTCGGTACACCTTCCACATTCTGTACATGTATATGCATTCATCAATTGAACCCAATTGAGATCGGTAATATCCGAAGCCCCAAATTTTTCAAGAACAATGTCATCATCAGGAGGGGCGTAAGGATCAGCATTGGGGTCCAACATTAATTTTACTTCTTTTGTTACAGTTTCGTTATTTTTAAACTTTCCTTTGGGGCTTAGGTTTTGAAAATAGGTGTTTGGGAATGCCAAAAGAATGTGAAGGTGTTTTGAATAGTAAAGATAATTGAGGAAAATCAATATTCCAATAATGTGCATCCACCAAAAGCTACGTTCCAACACTACCAACATCGATGGCGAGAAAGAGGAAAACAATGGGGTCATTAACTCTGAGACAGGAAATGAACCTGCTCTGATATAATAGGGATCACCCGAATCTTGCAGGAGGAGATCTGTAGCATTCATAGACAAAAAAAGTGTCATAAGAACAATTTCGAAATAAAGAATATAGTCAGCATCTTTCTTAGGCCAACCTCTCATTTCGGGTTTCCAAAAACGTTTAACTCTGATAGTATTTCGACGGAGCCAGAACAATACCACACATATAAGTACCAATGCAGCCAAAATTTCGAAGGAAGCAATTAGTAAATCATATGCTTTACCCAAAAAAGGGGCAAAGACACGATGTGTTCCAATTAAGCCATCCAAAACAATCTCAAGAAGCTCAATGTTTATAACAATAAATCCAATATAAACTACAATATGGAGAATGCCAGCAATAGGTCGGGTAACCATTTTAGATTGTCCCAAGGCAACTCGGATCATGTTGGACCACCTCTTTTGAGCATGATCTTTTCTTTCAATGGCTTTACCCATCTGTATATTCCTTTTTACAAAAAGTATGTTTTTTCTGAAGAAGAAAATGGCTGTAACCAAAAGAATTGCAAAAATAATATTGGATAGATAGGCCATCTTTTACCTTAATTTTCGTTTCTAGTATAAGGTTTTTCTTTTTTTCCAAAAAGAGAAAAATGAACATATCTTTTGGGATGGTTTTTTAGATCACTGATAAGACTTTCAAGTTCATTAGAGGCTTTAGTTAGATTTTCGTAAAGATCTTTATCATTAATAAATTTACTTGCAGTGCCCTCCCCCGATTCAATTTTAGAAACGATCCTATTTAACCCCTCAACTGTATTATTGAATGATCTGATGGTATGACCAAGATGGGTATTTGAAAGGGAATCAGTAATGGATTTTAAATTGTCAGATGTATTTTTGATATTATAAAAAGTAAGATTGAGAGACTCTTGGTTCGCATCTAAGATTTTGACAGCAGCTAAAGATGCCTTGTTCAAATTATTTGTTGTAATGGAGAGGTTTTCTAAAGTTCTTTTTAGGTTAGTTTGGGTATCATTGTCTAAAACATTACTCACCCCAGCAAAGAGTGAATCCGCACTGCTAAGCATACTTTCAATCTTTATCTGTAAAGGCTCTATTTGACGATTGATGAGTTCAGTAAGGCCAGGTTTTACATTTGCTTTAAGGGTATCTCCCTCTTTCACTACATTTCGAGGATCAAACACTGGAACGATAGTGATGGCTTTTCCTCCAATAACTCCGGTTTCGTATAGGGTAGCCTTACTTTGATTGGAAAAATCCAATTCCTCACGTACTTCCATAGTAACCAATATTTTGGTAGTATTTGTAAGAAAATCAATATTGGATATTTTCCCAATACTAAGACCATTGATACTGACTTTCGCTCCCGAAACTAATCCTTCAACCTCATCATAGATCGCATAAAGGGTTTTTGTATTGTTAAACATAGCATTCCCCTTAAGAAAACTGTACCCATAGATGAACAAAGCAACACCCCCAAGTACCAAAATTGCAGTTTTAATTTCCCTTGTTATTTTCAAATTTCAGTTGATTTACAGGTCTTACAAACATAATATTTTTTTGTGGATAGAGCTTATTTCAATGCATCTAATGCCTCAGATAATTTGATTTTTTGGTTTCCTTTAAATGAAACAATAAAAGCCGATTTGAATCCTGCCCTTCGGGCTTTCTTCTGTTCTTTTTGAATTATTTTGTAGCTATTTGAATTACCAAAATAATATTTGTAGAACCCTCCTTCTTTATTTCTTACAACATTTTTCAAACCCTTGAAATTGTATGGTTTTGCCTCTATTGGGTTTTTGCTAGCAGCTAATTGAACCATAAAACGAATCGAATTACTATTTTTTGAAATTTTTTCTGTAATATCTTTTACATCGAAAACTTGCTGATCCACTACACCTTTTTCCAATTCATTTTTATAATTGACTATGGCCTTTGCGATAGCTTTGGCCATTTCATTTTGTCCTTTTTTAGAGTTCAAATAGGATCCTTCTCTTTTGTTAGTCAAAAAACCTGTTTCAACCAAAACACTTGGCATGTAGGTATATTTCAGAACTACAAAACCAGCTTGCTTTACCTTTCTGTCTTTTCTGCCTAAGTTATTAACAAAACTCTTTTGGATAATTGCAGCAGCTTCAATACTTTGGTTTGAATAGGTTTCTTGCATTAGGGTAAGACTGATAACTGACTCGGGGTTGTTGGGATCAAAACCATCATAATTCTTTTCATAATCTTCTTCATAGAAAATTACAGAGTTTTCTCTTTTTGCAATTTCATAATTTCTTTGATTGGCGTGCAGTCCCAAAACAAATGTACCCGCACCAAAAGCTCTGGAGGATGTAAAAGAATCACAATGAATTGAAATGAATAAATCAGCATCAGCTTTATTAGCAATATTGGCTCGATCTACAAGCTTTACAAATTTGTCAGATTTTCTAGTGTAAATGACTCTGATTTCCTCATATTTTTCGAGAATCTTTCCGATACCTAAAGCAATTTTTAAAGCAATTGTTTTCTCATAATACCCATTACCTCTGTTACCACTGTCATGGCCTCCATGTCCTGCATCTAAGACAACAACAAAAGTTTTCTTTGATAAATAATTTGCATAGAGAGTATTAGAAAAAAATCCAAGGTTTAATAAGACAACCAAATAGAATGTTAAAAAACGCATAAACATTGATTTAATGAGGATTGAATTAAAAGTTAATTCTGCAATCAACAATAAAAATATCCTTAATTTTAATCACCAAATACTTAACGAATCACAAATTTAGGACTATTCGGTTTGCAATCAAAGTCAACTTATACATTGGGTTTGTTAATATTTTTTTGCCTCAACCATTTGCAATCGCAAACATCCACTGATTCGCTTGCGCTTGCCTCCAATGACGAAATCGTAAAAAATACCCTGACGGATACCATACCCCAAAAAGAACCTACATTGCTGGATAAAGTAGAGTATAATGCTAAAGAGTATGTAAGAATAAATCGTAAAGAAAGTAAGTTATATTTATATGACCAAGCCGAGCTGTATTATCAGGACATGGTACTTAAAGCGGGGATCATTGTGCTGGACTACTCCAAAAACGAGGTGACTGCTGGAAGAATAGCTGATTCATTAGGTGTTTTGGTTCAAAATCCATACTTCAAACAGATTAATAATGAAATTTATCCAGATTCTCTGAGGTTCAATTTTGACACTCAAAAAGCTTTAATTTGGAATTCAAAATCAGCGCAAAACGGAATGAACGTTTATGCTGCATTCACAAAAAAAGAAAATGATTCCGTTTATTATATTAAGGATGCAAAAGTGACAACCGGTGGTGAATTAGAAGATTCAGATTATTATTTTAGGATCCGAAAAGGAAAAATGGTTCCACAGGGAAAAATTGTAACCGGATTTACGAATATGTACATTGCAGATGTACCCACTCCTCTAGCCCTGCCATTTGCTTATTTTCCGTCTTCTCAAAAACAACAATCTGGATTTTTATTTCCTACTATCGGAGAAAGTAATAACAGAGGTTATTATTTGCAAAATGGTGGTTATTACTTGGGGCTATCACAATTTTTCGATCTTTCACTAACAGGTGATTATTACAGTAACGGAAGTTATGGTTTTAGGGCAGACTCACAATATAAATTAATGTATAACTTTAGTGGAAGATTAAGTATGAGGTTTGAAAACCTTATCAGTGGTGAGAGAGGTATACCTGGTTACTCAAAATCAACCGTATTTAATATACGCTGGAACCACTCAAAGGACCCAAAATCTAGTCCTAATTCGAACTTCTCAGCATCAGTAAATTTTGGGAGTAGCGATTATTTTAGAGAGTCGGTGAATCAACTTAACAGTCCTAACTTTCTCAACAACACTCTTAGTTCGTCCGTTGCTTACACAAAAAGAATTCCTGGTAATCCAAGCGTTAATATGTCTGTAAATGCCAATATGTCTCAAAATTCAAAAACTAAAAGTGTAAATCTAACCCTTCCTACTTTTCAAGGGAGTTTGGATAGAATTTTTCCTTTTGAACCAAAGGACAGACCAAAAAAGGGTTTAATTCAAAACATAAACCTACAATACAGCGTAAGAGCGGAAAATAGAATGATCACAACTGAGGAAGAATTATTTACAAGTAAAATGTTTGAAAATGCTAGATCAGGAGTTCAACATTCAATTCCCTTAAGTACAAACTTTAAAATTTTAAAACATTTTAACCTTGCGGCCAGTGCAAATTATAGGGAGGTATGGCAACCTAAGACGGTAAGGTACAACAACTATGATCCTCTTATAGATGGAGTGAAAAAAGATACTATAAGTGGATTCAGTGCTTTTAGAACCTATAGTTATGGATTAAATATGGCAACCACCATTTATGGGACTGTAAATTTTGAAAAAGGAAAGATACGGTCAATTAGACATACCATTCGCCCCTCAGTTTCTTATAGCACTGCACCTAGTTTTGATCAATACTATGATGAATACATTATTGATGCAGATGGAAATACTAGAGAATATTCCCCTTTTGAAGGTGGTCTTTTTGGAACTCCATCAAGAGGTATATCTCAGAGTATGGGAATTTCTGTAAATAATGTCTTTGAAGCAAAAATCATAGATCCTGATACAACAAAGACCGAGTTAAAAAAGGTTCAATTATTAAAAAACTTTAACTTAAGTACAAGTTATAATTTAGTGGCTGACCAGTTTAAATGGAGTCCTGTTAGGGTAACTACTGGTATCGATTTATTTGACAGGAAAATGTCCATCAATCTTGGGGCAACAATGGATATGTATGCTCTTGACGATCAAAATCAAAGAATCAATGAGTTTAACATAAATAGAGGTGGCGGACTATTCAGAGTTACAAGTGCAAACTTAAATACTGGTTATAATTTTTCGAATGAAACCTTTTCAAAAGATAAAAAGAAAGAAAAAGAAAAAAATGAGGAAGAGGAAGACCCATTCAGTTTCTTTGAAAATGCTTCTGGAGGAGGACGACAAGATGATCTTTTTGGAGATACTATTGGAATGAATAATGATACAACCAATAGATATGAGGATGATGATGAAGATGTTACCAAATATCCATCATATAGGACTAAATTACCATGGAACTTAAAATTTACCTACTCACTAACTTACAGTAACTCAAGAAATCAAAATGATTTTGCAAACAATTCACTCATGTTTTCCGGAGATATTGAACTAACCCCTAAGTGGAATGTTGGAGGTTCTTCTGGTTTTGATTTTAAAAATCATGGATTTACTTACACTCAGCTTAGATTCAATAGAGATTTGGATAGTTGGCGTTTGGATTTTAGCTGGGTACCTTTCAGCAATCGTGCCTCTTGGAATTTCTTTATTGGAATTAAATCCGGACTTTTGAGTGATATAAAATATGAGAAAAACAGAGAACCAGACAGAAGACTAAGATAGTATATGAAAAAAATAATCAATACCCTAAAAGCCCCTGCTCCCATTGGCTCATACAACCAAGCAATAATGGTAAATGATACACTTTATCTATCAGGTCAAATTGGGCTTGATCCCCACTCAATGAGGGTTGTAAATGGAGGCGTCAAAGAAGAGACAAAACAGGTGATGAAAAACTTAAAAGCAGTTTTGGAGGCTGCTGACATGACTTTTGATAATGTGATTAAAAGCTCAATTTTTTTAATAAATATGTCTGATTTTGGTAAAGTGAATGAAATCTATGGTAGTTATTTCAGTGATGAAACTTCTCCAGCCAGGGAGACGATAGCAGTGGAGGCACTACCAAAAAATGTAAGAGTAGAAATATCAATGTTAGCAATTAGGTAGATTTTTTAAGGATTCAAAAGTTTTTGATGGTATTCTACCAAACTATCAATTGGTCTTTTAACTACGTTACCCATTTGTAAACCATTATTTTTGAGGGCTAAATTAATTTCATCTTTAAGATAAAATGCTATGGAACCAATAAAATGGATTGGGATTTCCTTCGCATCACCAAATTGTAAAATCTGATGAAAAATAAACCTTTGAAGACCGTTTTCAATAATGGATTTCATTTCCGAAACTTCTTTGTTCTCAATAATAAATTGTGCAAATTTTGCCAAATAAGTGTTGGGATTTTCTCTCCTGTAAACATTCTCTTTAATCGTATTTGGAGATAAATCATATTGATCCTCAAACTTTTTGGCCAAAGCATCCGGCATTGTCTTAAAATAGTATGCCCGAATGAGTTGTTTTCCATAAAAATTACCACTTGCCTCATCCATCAAAACATATCCCAAAGAGGGAATTCTTTGTTCAATCGCTTTTCCATCAAAATAAGTACAATTTGAACCAGTTCCCATAATGCAAACAATGGCAGGTTCGTTGGGTTGGGTTGTAGCATATACGGCTGCATAGGTATCCTCTAAAACAGAGAATTTGCTATTAGTGAAAATTTCTGAGAAAACTTTTTCAATTCTCCTGGCAGGAGATTCCACACCACAACCTGCACCATAAAAATAAACATATGAAACATCTTCTCTGTTTTGATATAAATCGTAGTTATTAATGATCCGCTCAGTAAGTATGGTGCTCGGAAGAACCTGTGGATTGAGCCCTAAAGTTTGAGTGGAAAAAAGGACATTACCAGTTTCGTCTAGGGCAATCCAATCAGTCTTAGTTGAACCACTATCAACAATAAAAATCATTTATAATGAATTATAATTGATGAATGTGCTTTGCAAGGTCGATCAACTTGTTTGAATATCCACACTCATTATCATACCAAGAAATTATTTTATAAAAAGTAGGATTGAGTTGCATACCGGCTTCAACATCAAAAATTGAAGTTCTGTTATCACCTATAAAATCTTGAGAAACCAGAGGGTCTTCACAATAACCCAAAATTCCTTTCATCTCATTTTCTGAAGCAGCTTTCATGGCATCTTTTATTTCATCGTAGGAAGTTTCTTTTTGAAGCTTAACTGTCAAATCAACCACTGAGACGTTGGCAGTGGGAACCCTAAAAGCCATACCTGTTAATTTTCCAACAAGGTCGGGAATTACTTTGGTAACAGCCTTGGCAGCTCCTGTAGAGGCAGGCATAATGTTTAAAAGGGCACTTCTACCTCCTCTAAAATCTTTTTTTGAGGGTCCATCTACTGTAAATTGAGTTGCTGTAGTAGCGTGAACTGTAGTCATCAAACCTTCTACAATTTCAAAGTTATCGTGTAGTACTTTAGAAATTGGAGCCAAACAGTTGGTTGTACACGAGGCATTTGAAACTATAGTTTGATCAGATGTAGCCTCTATGTGATTTACCCCCATCACAAACATAGGCGCATCAGCTGAAGGTGCTGATATTACTACTTTTTTCGCTCCGCCATCAATATGAGCTTGAGCCTTCTCCATGGTAGTAAAAATACCTGTGCACTCTGCTACAATTTCTACACCCATATCACCCCAACTAATATTAACAGGGTCACGTTCGGCAGTAATCTGGATTTCTTTTCCATCAACCATTAGGTTATTGCCTTTGACAGAAACCTCTCCATCGTAGGATCCGTGTACTGAATCATACTTAAGAAGGTATGCTAAATGATTAATTTCCAAAAGATCATTGATCGCAACGATAGAAACATCTGATTGCTTCATTGCTAAGCGAAAAACAAGCCTTCCTATTCTACCAAATCCATTAATTCCAATTTTTATAGCCATTTTATTAGTGTTTAAATTTAATTTGTTTTTAGATGGACAATATGTCTGATACTCTAATGAGATTATTATTAATTCTAGATTTTCCCTTAATCGCCTCCTCAAAGGGTGTCAATGTTATATTTTCATCAATGATTCCAACCATTTTGTTGGAATTCCCTTCCAGAAGACTTTCAACAGCAAAGACTCCCATTCGTGAAGCCAAAACCCGGTCAAAACAAGAGGGTGTACCACCCCTTTGCATATGACCCAATACGGAAACCCTTACCTCGTAATAAGGCAGATTATTTTCAATGTAAGAAGCTATTTCAAAAACATTTTTTCCAGTTTTGTCACCCTCTGCCACGACAACAATACTTGAAGTTTTTCCAGATTTTTCACTTCTTTTGAGTGATTCCAACAAACGCTCCAAGCCCATATCCTCTTCAGGAATAAGTATTTCCTCTGCTCCCGCGCCAATACCTGCATTGAGAGCTATATGACCAGCATCTCTTCCCATGACCTCAACGAAAAATAAACGGTTGTGTGAACTTGCAGTGTCCCTTATTTTATCTATCGCGTCTATAACAGTGTTCAGAGCAGTATCATATCCCAAGGTAAATCTTGTGCCTTGGATATCATTGTCAATGGTTCCGGGAATTCCTACAACGGGAAAAGAAAATTCTTTTTGAAAGATCATGGCCCCCGTAAAAGAACCATCTCCACCGATCACAACCATTCCATCTATATTGTTCTTTCTGAGGTTATTATAGGCAATTTTTCGTCCCTTAGGGGTTCTAAATTCAAGACACCTTGCTGATTTCAGTATAGTTCCGCCTTTATTGATTATATCTTTTACACTCCTGGCGTTCATCGATTCCATTTTGTTATCAATCAAACCTTGATATCCCTGAACAACTCCAAAACAGCCAATATTGTGAAAAGCACAGGTTCTAACTACAGCCCTTACTGCGGCATTCATTCCTGGGGAATCACCTCCTGAAGTCAAGACAGCGATATTGCTAATTTTATTTGGCATAAAAAATAAATGTTAAATTTAATTATTAATACACAGTAACCTCGTCAGATAGCCTCTTTTTTAGTTAATTTTTATTGATAAAGTTTATGCCTGCATCAGTAGGTTCTGAGACAACTGTTGTGTTTTGTATAGTTTGATTCAAATGGTCTCCTTTAATAATTTTGGTGATTAGTTCTCTAAAAGTTTCAAAATCAACCGCATAAGACAAACCTACACCCTGTGTATATCCCAATTCGTCACCAATGTATCTAAATTCATTTTCCTTATTAAAAACTTTAGCTTTCAAACTGCCCTCCTCGTTCAATATAAAATCTATTTGCAGATCCCCAACTATAAGGGTCTCCTCAATTCCTCCTACAGGGACACCTATTTTTCCATTAAGGAGAATTTTGTCTGTGATCTGAGTAGAGAGTGTCAACCCCAAACGATCTTCCGAATTATTCTCCAAAACTCTACTTCTATCCCCCTGCAAGTAGTTTAGTCCAACTTGTAGTTTTCCATTATCATCTCCCATGAGATTGCTGAAAAGATCAGAGGCTTTTTCATACAAATTATTTGTAATTCCTTGAACACTGACAGACACTTCGTTGATAAATATACCCTGAGACAAAAGGGATATGGCTTGCAATTGACTGATTTGCGGATCTGCCAATCTGTAATTGATTTCCGACGTTACTACTGCACTCGTATTAGGAAATTCAATTTCAAAAATTGGATCATCAGGTTTGAGCAAGTTTCCCTGAAGTCGGATTATAACTTCGGTTGGAATTTCCCTATTGAAGTTTGGATTGTCCAACAAAATGGCTGGATTAGCACCGCCGGGTACTTGGTAAACAGCTTCCAAATCCATTTGAGCTCCTAAGGGGTCACCTTCCCACACTATTGTACCGCCTTGTTTTAGATTAAATTTTTTGTCAATCACACTCAAGTTTTTAAAATTGTAGATTCCATCATATGTGATAAAATCTCCCCACATATTGAATTTACCATTCGTGTCGATTTCCATCAAGATATTTCCAGCGCCTTGACCACTCAAGAAACTTCCAGATTCTTTGTCAATAACCACCTTTATCTCAGCATTATTATTGACGTCCAATTCAAAATTCATTTTCAAACCCGAAAAATTATAGGGAATATAATTGTTTTGTTGTTGGGTTTTATTGATCTTTTTCTTCTGTACAAATTTTATAAAAGACGTATCTGCCAATCCATAGTCTTCTGCCCAAGGAATTTTGATACTTGTTCCCTTTTCTGTCGTGCCGACAACATCTATAATTAAATTCTTTGAAGGTCCATAAAGGTGAACCTTTCCCCCCAAAAAACCATCACCAAAAAATACTTTTTCCCTCTCCTCCGGTATATTTAGCATCAAGATTCTATCCGAATTTATATTAAGATCAAAACTCCAATCCGAAAAATTCAAATGATTAATTTCCCCTTCCAACACTCCCTCTGTTCCAAAACGAGTATCTTTAAATACAGTTTTGTTAAAATTAAAACTTTGGTCTACTAAAGTCACTTTAGTACCATCGGAAATTCTGTAATCAGTATGGATTTCGGGTACACTTAGTCCACCCTCGTTTAAGATCAATTGGCCATTGTGTTTGGTAGCATCAATAGATCCCCATAAATTTACATTACCAGACACATTTCCTCTGATATTATTAATATCACCTGAGCCAACAGGTGTAAGAAAAGAAAGGTCGAAATTATCAAAATTAAAATTAAGATCGAGTCGTGGTGTTTGATCAATTCCTAATATGCTCCCCCTCACCGAAAGCGGGTTGGCATCTTGATTGGTTAAAAATAAATTAACCTCATAAGAGTTTAATTGGGTATTCCCAGAAGTAAAAAACTGCAATGAACCCATTTTAAGATCGTTTATAATGAAATTATCTACAGAACCATCAAATCTTAGGGTATTATCGGAAGGTGAGCGTTGAATGTCAAGATTCAGATCCATTGCACCATTAAAATCAAAAACCTTGTTTGAAAGGGCTAAATTTTTAAGAGATACACTGTCCATAATCAGTGATAGTCCAAAGTTTTGGGCTGACAAATAATTACCTTTCATTTGAATAAGCTCGTCTCCCGATCGAGCCTCAAAGAAATTAAGATCAATCCTTTTATTGGATGGATTAAAGGATATCAGATGCTTTTGATCAAATGAGGGATTGATGCTCCAAACAGTTTGATCCAATCCAATTGTAGAGGGTTTTAAAAAAATATTAGAATTAGAATTAGACCCATCTAATTTAAATGCGTAATTCAATTGATACACATCATTTTCTTCTTTTCCTCCAAAAAATTCAGTTCTGAAATTAAGGGTGTCTCCAATTTTGACCCCCAAAGTATAAAATTTGTTAATTTCATAAGTATCACCCTTAATTTTTCCAATTGATAGGAAAGTATTGAATAGAGGATTTTGATTGTCTAATTGTAATTCTATTTTTTCGGTATTGATATCCTTAAATGAAATTTTTGGAATGTTCAAGGTCATTTTAGATACCCGGTTCTGAGTGGACAAAACTCCTCTGAAGAACGCTTTTTTATCTATTACCAAGTTGGGGAAAACAGCATTGAGATGCGAAGTTTCTATACTGATATCATAAACCAATTCCTGATTATTTTGAATCTTTTTCTTTGAGAAAAATGGAAATGCCTCCGCAATTGCATTATTAAATAGAGTATTCAGCTTACTTAGTTGAAATTCACCCTCAACATTAATATCAATAATATCGGAATTGATAGTCCTGATGATTCTTGATTTGTCGATTAAACTTGTTTCAAGAATAAAGTCATTGAATGAATCGACTTGAGTATTATTCTCAAACTGGAGGTTTTTAAAAAGTAAATTCCCTTGAATTTCGTCAAGGTTATTTCCCACCAAAAAAAGATTAAAATATCCTGAATAGATGGCTCTACCTCCTCCTAATTCTTCCTCAAAAAGATTAAGGTTAAATCGCTCCAAACTCAGGTCAATCTGGTATTTGCGCTGTTGCTCGCCCCAAGAATAGGCCCAAGCAGACTTACCACTGATTTGCTTATCCTCTACCATCAAGTCGAATGTTAAAGTTTTATCCTGTAATTCCCCGTCCAAATTGAGATTTTGAATTCCCTTTCCACCGAGGAAAATTTCATCCACTTTAACATCAAAATTGAAGTTAAATTTACCGGAATGCTCCTTGTTTCCGAAAATCAAAAATTCAGATGTTATGGGGCCTAAATTAGAGTTCAAAGGGGATAAATCTAATTCTTTAATTTCTGTAATCCCCTCAAATCGATTCAGCTCAAATTCACCTTGATCTAACCCAATATCAAAAAGACTTTGATTAAAAATCGAAGCATTTCCGTTGATTAGTTTTAAATTTGTTTTTAATTGATTCTCTTTCAAAAATAAAGCTCCACTACCCTTAATGGGTTTAAATGCAAAAATTGATTTAGGAATTTCCTCGTTAAAACTTAGAGGAATAACACTAGATAGTTTTAGAGGTACTATATTAATTGATTCTAGTTCAACAAAAGCCGTAATAGGTTCAGACGAAAAAAAATCTTTAAAGTTAAGTTTACCCTTGAGTTGGATTGCCTCTTGATTGACTTCAAAATTGAGTAATTTAAAATCATTCAAAGTCCCTGATGCAATGAGTTTAACTGCTACGGATTGGAAATCTTTTGGCAAGTCAATAAAATTTTGGAATACTTGGCCAGATAAAGTCCCATCGAGGTCAAGATCGATAAAGGCATCATCGTGAAATTCTTTGAAACTACCATGTGGAAAATTTAAGCTAATTTTTCCGTTTACTTTACTCTCAAGTGATGATAATTTAAAAGAACGTATATCTAAAACACAAGGGTTGTAATATAAATCCATTTCGTTGAAATTGACCTGCCCATGATCTTTAGAATCAAATTTTAAGTTTTTCAATAACACTTCCACCTCATCATTTAGTACAAATAAATCACTGGCATCAAGGTTAATTTTTTCTATCTCTAATGTATTGACAGGCTTATTTTTATCAATCATTAAAAAGCGGCCGTCGGAAATATTCAAATGGTCTATCCTGACAAAAACAGGGGTTAGGCGTTTGGATTCTATGTGGTCCAATAGTTTATCGGTAAAGTGAAAAAAAGAGTTATTTTTCTCCCCATTATAATGGGTTATTTTTAAAAAAATATCTTCAAAATGGGTCCTTGAAAAAAACAAATTACCATTAACCCATTGACCCAAACTGTATAAGTCGGTCTTAAAGTTTTTAGCATAAAATAGTGTGTCTAAATGATGATCTGCTATAAAAAAGGAGGCTAAGTTAACTGCACCGTCAAATCCGATTTCTACACCTTCAACCTTGATCTCGGTCTGAAAATTTCGATTAATATTTTTCGTCAATCTATATGCCAGATTGTTCTGAACCCCAGGAAAACTGATCAACAGCAAACCAACTAATGATAAAATAATTATCATTAGAAATGCTATTAGTCCTAATTTGTATAATTTTTTTATAGTAATACTTTATTTTTGTTGTTGTTCGGTAAATTTATTTAATACACTTATTGGATATTCTAAAAAAAACTAAAATAAATTTCTTGACAATAAAAAATGATTAAAAATCTGCTATTAACATAGATTTAAATATTTGAAAAAAACAAGCTATATCCTTGGAATAGAATCATCTTGCGACGATACTGCAGCCGCCGTTCTCATGGACAATGTGGTACTTTCGAATTGTATTGCCAACCAAAAAATCCATAAGTCCTATGGCGGAGTGGTTCCTGAATTGGCCTCTAGGGCACATCAGACAAACATCGTTCCTGTCGTACAACAAGCTCTTTCTATTGCAAATATCGACAAAAAACAGCTTACTGCAATTGCCTACACCAGAGGTCCTGGTTTGTTAGGGTCTCTTTTGGTCGGAAGTACCTTTGCCAAGTCACTTGCCCTAAGTTTAGACATTCCTCTTATTGAAGTCAATCACATGCAGGCACACCTTCTGTGTCACTTTATAAGAAACGAAAATCAGGATCCTCCCACTTTCCCCTTCCTTGGGGTTACCCTGTCTGGTGGTCATACACAATTAGTTTTCGTAAAGAGTCACTTTGAAATGAAACAAATCGGAAAAACTCTTGATGATGCCATTGGTGAGGCCTTTGATAAATGCGGTAAGATCATGGAATTAAATTACCCTGCAGGACCCGAGATAGATGGATTGGCTAGGTATGGTGACCCCAATGCCTTTGACTTTCCAATTCCAAAAGTGGACGGTTTGGACGTTTCATATAGTGGATTGAAAACGGCTTTCATAAATTTAATCCATAAAAACCAATCTAAAAATCCCAACTTTATTAAAGAAAATCTCAATGACCTATGTGCTTCTATACAAAAAACCTTGGTGAAAATAATTATGAATAAAATAATTCTCGCTAGGGAAAAATACAATCTCAACCAAGTTGTAATTGGTGGTGGAGTAGCAGCCAATTCGGAAATCAGAAAGGTTTTAGATGAAAAAGCCAGGCAGGATCAATGGAGAGTTTTTCTCCCTCCCCTTCAATATACTGCAGACAACGCGGCCATGATTGGCATCGTGGGGTATCTAAAACTGTTGCACAAAAAATGGGGGACAATGAACCAATCTGTTAGTGCAAGATTACCCCTTTCTTGAGGAAAACTTAGTATTTTTAAGCTTTACTTATTTATTTTAATTAATTCGTAATTATAATTGTTACACCGTTCAATCATGGAATTATTCTACAATGAAAGTCTATTTGCCGATGAAGATTTTGTCACTTTTGGTCCGGAGGAAAGCCATCATATAAGAAGGGTAATGCGGAAAAAAATAGGAGAAATGATCCATGTCACTAATGGCAAAGGATTGGAATGGATAGGACAACTTGTAAAAACGGAAACTCGTAAAGCAATTGCAAAAAAAACAGAAGTCATTCTACATAAAGACAAAATCGTACCCTTTCACATTGCGGTTGCCCCTACGAAAAGTAACGACCGTTTGGAATGGTTACTTGAAAAAGCTACAGAAATAGGGGTAAGTGAAATCACACCTTTAATTTGTGACCACTCCGAAAGAAAAACCATCAAAACAGAAAGAATGAAAAAAATTTTGATAAGAGCACTCAAACAATCCGTTCAATTTTTCTTGCCACAACTTAATCCAATAATATCATTTGAGGCATTTATGAAATTGGATCACCTTCAAAAAAAGTTGATTGCACATTGTCAAAATGGAAACAAGATCCCCTTAAACCAAATTAGAGATTTGAACAAAGATATATTGATATTGATCGGCCCAGAGGGAGATTTTTCTAATAGAGAGATCAAAACTGCTCAAAATAATTCCTTTACAGAAATTAGGTTAGCAGAACAACGTTTAAGAACCGAAACAGCGGCCATTGTTGCATGTAGTAAAGTAGCAACTCTTCGTGAAATTTCAAAAGTAGAATCCTTATAATGGTATAAATCCAATTTAGTTTGACTATCCCCCAAACTGTATTTTTAAGACAAAGTTTAAAACCCCTAAACTTCTCAAATCACAATTAATTACACAAAAGATGGATGTAGGTCATAATATTAACAGATTCTCCCCAGAACTATAATTTTCTGCAAGGTATTCTCAAACTGAAGAAACTGCCGCATTAAGTCGCTACCAATAATTATAAGTTTATGATTTTTTACGGATCCCATTTTTAAAAAAATTTATGGAAAAGTGCATTGTTTTTTTAGTTTAGATTTATTGAGTTTATGGTAATCGAAGTAATCCGACTCCAAAATTTGGGTGAGTCCTGATGATATTTTAAGCATAAAATAAACCTTAATTTTTGCATATCTTTAGCGTATGGAAGCTAAAAATATTTCTCGAGGAATAATTGATTCAGTTCTCAAACTTGGATTGATTTCACTGGGAATACTCTTAATGATAGAATTGAAGGTTTTACTGGTCTATCTTGTAGTTGCTGCAATTATTTCTTTAATCGGTCGACCCATAGCATTGTTTCTTAAAAACAAACTTAAGTTTAATAATTTACTGGCGGCCAGTACTTCCCTTTTGGTATTAGTAGGTGTACTTTTCGGGTTCATCTCATTATTCATTCCGCTTGTCGTCCAACAAGGGGAAAATTTGTCATTACTCAATGTCGATGAATTGGGGTACAAACTGGAAAAATTGACAAATGAAATCATTTTGTTTTTCAATTTAGATCCAACAAACATAGAACAGTATTCCTCTGCAAAAAACATCATAAACATCGAAAACCTTGGAGTCATTCCTGAATTTTTAAATCATTTATTAAGTATACTGGGGAATTTTACTGTAGGCCTGTTTTCAGTTACCTTCATCTCGTTTTTTTTATTAAAAGACAGCCATATCCTTGAAAATGCCATTTTAGTTTTTGTAAGCGATAAAAGTGAGGGACGTTTAAAAAAATCGTTCGAAAAAATTAAAAATTTACTTTCTCGTTATTTTTTGGGTCTATTGCTACAAATCAGTATACTAATGTTCATCTATAGTATTGTTTTGCTAATTTTCGGGATTAAAAACGCAATTGTTATTTCATTTTTGTGTGCCTTGCTCAATTTGATTCCTTACATAGGTCCTCTTATTGGCGCAGTTTTGATGATGTTTCTGACTATGACCAGTAATTTGGAGGCTGATTTCAGTAGTGTGATACTCCCTAAGACTATCTATGTAATGATTGGTTTCTTTATTGGGCAATTGATCGATAATTTCGTAAGTCAACCATTTATATTTTCCAACAGTGTTAAATCACATCCGCTTGAGATTTTTATAGTAATTCTAGCTGGAGGAAGCCTTATGGGAACAACGGGAATGATCGTAGCTATACCTTTATATACGGCCATAAAGGTGATTTTTAAAACCTTTCTGTCAAAAAATAAAATTGTTAGATCACTTACTCAAGACCTTTAAACAAGATTCATTGGTAGCGGTTTAAAAGTTCTTGCTGACGTTGAATAGCATCGAGAAATTCAGATCTTAATTTACCAATCAAAGTTGAAATACTGAGTGTGTCGTTTATGTTGGTAACCCCCTGTCCGGCAGACCAAATAGTTTTCCAAGCTTTTGCTTCCTCACTCAAGGCATCGGATTCGGTTCCAAAATTAATTTTTTTGGTTTCTTTCCATCGCTCCTCAGTGATACCCATGGCCTCCAAACTAGGTCGTAAAAAACTAGCCTTAACACCTGAAACGGCAGCTGTGTATATGATGTCTTCTGCTCCACTCTCTATTATCATTTTTTTGTACGCTTCATCAGCCATACTTTCATCTACATTTATAAATCGGGTACCCATATAAGCCATATCAGCTCCCATCTGAAGCGCACTGGCAATATCATTACCTGTAGTGAGGCTTCCAGATAGAACTATTTTTTTATCAAAAACTTTTTTTACTTCGTGGATTAGTGGGATCGGATGTAGTGTTCCAGCGTGACCTCCCGCACCTGCAGCTACAACAATCAAACCATCAACTCCAGCTTGAGCTGCCTTTTCGGCATGCCTTTTTTTGATGATATCGTGATAGACCAAACCTCCATAGCCATGGACAACGTTGACCAGATCAGCTATGGCTCCCAAAGAGGTTATTACAAGAGGAACTTTGTGTTTTACACAGATATCCAAGTCTGCTTTTACCCTTATATTGGTGGGATGAACAATCAAATTGACCCCAAAAGGGGCAGCTTTTTTACCTGTTTCATTTTCAAAAGTGGCAAGGGCCTGTTTTATTTGGATCACCCACTGTTCAAAACCTTCGGAAGTTCTCTGGTTAAGGGCAGGAAAAGTACCTACAATTCCGTTTTTACAACATTCGATCACCAATTTAGGTCCAGAAATTAAAAACATAGGGGCTGCAATAAGGGGCAATTTAAGCGACGTGTAAAAATCTTTCTTCATGAGAGTTTCTTTTTTAATGACCATTCAAATTCAAATTCGGAAACAATATCACCAAAGGCGTCGGTGCCAACAGATTTTAATTTTAGGGTAATCGCCTGACCTGTTTCGATAGCTTTGTTAACAGCATCGGCTGCTTCAGCTCCCTGGGTACAATGAAACTTAACCAATCCTTTCGCTTTCTTATTGAAAACCGCTTGATTATTCAGTACCAGCATAGAGACAGCTTGTTTGGATTTCCTGATGTTAAACATCAAGAAAACAGCAGTCGATAGTTCAGCGGCCATCCCTTGAACAGCCCAAAATATGGACCCAAAGGGGTTTTGATTGACCCATCGATATTTAAGAGAAACCTCTGAAAATAAATCATCTACCCGAGTCACCCTAACTCCGCTCCACCAGGCGGAAGGAAGATGGAAAAAGGTGTAAGTGTTTAAAGAGAATAGATCAGATTTACGCAAACTTATTAGGTTTGATATTTAACGTTTTGAAGATATGATTTATTCCATGATACTACAAGGTTCAGCTCTTAAAATAAAAAAGCAAGCTCTATAGTTTTGCTTGCTTTTGATTAATTTGTGAACGCGACAGGATTCGAACCTGTGACCGTCTGCTTAGAAGGCAGATGCTCTATCCAGCTGAGCTACGCGTCCTACTATGCTAAATATTGGGCTATACAATTTTTATAAGTTTTATAAGATTCGAAAGATGCTTATTTGCAAATAAATTTTTGTTTTTTCCAAATTAACGAATCATCAAAGACTTTAAAATTGTTGAACAAATATAATATTTAAGTATCAAATTACTCTAATGTATAATGGTTATATGTTTTGTATTTTTTAATATTAATCATTAGTTTGAGTTTAAAATTTTACCTTACCAGATAAATTAATTTTAGAATAGGGTTTATTATTTTTAAACAGTATAAAGTATTGAAATATATAATTATAGATTATTTTGAGTTTTTATTTAAAATTAATACCAATATCACTTTTTTTCTTCTTTTGTCAAAGCTGCCATGAATCAGTAAAGAAGTCGAAAAAACCGAACTTTATAGTCTTTATTGCTGACGACATTAGCTGGGATGATTTTGGTTGTTATGGAAATAACCAAGTTAAAACTCCTAATATCGATAATTTATCAAGCAAGGGGTTAATTTTTAAAAATATGTATTTGACTACTAGTTCATGTAGTCCGAGCAGGAATTCAATTATGACTGGCAGGTACCCTCATAACACTGGAGCTCCTGAATTGCACACTGAGCCTCCAATTCATATGATCAGCATGGCTGAAGTTTTAAAAGATCACGGCTATTACACCGTTTCTTCTGGCAAGTTTCATATGGGTGATTATGCCAGAAGAGGTTTTAACCTAATTCACGATAAAAAAGAAGTTAATGGAAAAGGTGGTGAGAAAAAATGGTTAAATGCATTAGAAAATAGACCAAAACAAAAGCCTTTTTTTATGTGGTATGCATCATATGATGCACACAGAGACTGGGACAATAGTGAATTCTCAGGAACTCACAATCCAGATCAATTAATCCCCCCAGAATATCTAGTAAATGACAAGCGAACAAGAGTAGATCTAGCGAAATACTATGACGAAATTAATAGATTTGATTATTCAATTGGCCAGGTAGTAGATGAGTTAAAAAGACAAGGAGTATTTGAAAATACTCTAATTATGATAATGTCAGATAATGGTAGACCTTTTCCTCACAGTAAAACAAGGGTTAATGATCAGGGAGTTAAAACCCCTTTTATTTTAGTTTATAAAAATGAAAATATTTTAGGGGTAACAGATGGTTTGGTTAGCTCGATCGATATTGCTCCTACTATTTTAGATTATGCAAAAATTGAGACATCTGAAACATTCCAAGGAAGAAGTTTTAGAAAACTTCTCACAAACCCCAGAAAACCATTTAGGAATTATGTTTTTGCTGAGCACAATTGGCATGATTATGAGGCTCATCAAAGAATGGTTAGAGATAAAAGTTTTATGTATATTGAAAACAATAGAAATCAAATTGCCCAATTGGGACCACTAGATGCTATAAATAGTCTTTCTTTCGAGAGTTTATATAAAAAAAATATTTCTGGTGAATTAAATGAAATACAAAAAGAGATTTTTATTAATCCTAGACCAAAAGAAGAGTTCTATGAAATGCAAAATGATCATTTTCAAAGAAATAATTTAATAGAGAATGAAGCTTTTGAAAATCAAATCAATACTTTAAGAAAGATATTAAATATTTGGAAAATTGAGACTGGAGATTCAGAGCCTACGGAACTAACAAAACACTGGTATTCTAGAAAACCAGGATCCAAGGTTAAAAATGATCTTAACAAATCAATAGAATTACTTAAAACTAAACACCATGGAATTAGAGGAGAATTTCCTGGTCAAATAAACAATGCAATTAAAATTAACCATAAGGGACCATTTTAAATAATTTGATTATGAAATTTTTTAAATCTTTATGTTTTTTGATAATTACTCTAGCTCTAATAGGATCTAAATCAAACATAAAAAATCAAAAGTTAAACGTATTATTTATTGTTGCCGATGATCTAAATTGTGATATTGGGGCGTATGGAAGTTCATTGGCGATCACTCCTAATATTGATAAACTAGCAGCCGAAGGGGTTTTATTTGGAAATGCCCACAACCAATATCCTTGGTGTGCTCCATCAAGAGCCTCTTTCATGACGGGATTGTATCCAGATCAAACACATATCAAATCTTTAAGGATATATTTAAGACAGGCTATTCCTGATGTAATTACCTTAGGACAAAGGTTTAGACAAGAAAATTATCATTCAGTTAGGGTTGGAAAAATTTTTCATTACCACAATCCAAGGGATATCGGAACTGCAGGTCATGATGATAACTATTCTTGGGATCAAACGGTAAATCCATATGGTAGAGATAAAATTGAGGAGTACAAAATCAATACCCTCAAACCCAAATCTTATGGAGGTACTTTAAGTTGGCTTGCTGCATCAGGTAATGATGAGGAACAAACAGATGGTATTGGAGCCAATGAAACCATTAAGTTCTTAGATAAATTTTCAAAGAGTGGAGAAAATTTTTTTCTTGCTTTTGGACTTTATCGACCTCACACCCCATATGTAGCTCCAAAAAAATATTACGATATGCATGAATCTAGTCAGATGACAATTCCTGAGAGCTCTGATGAATATTTAAATACCCTCCCTGGTCCAGCTGCCCATTCTGTTCGTGAAAAAAAAGAGCAAAACAACTTAAATCAAGACTTAGCCCAGACAATTAAAGAGGCTTACTTCGCTACCAATAGTTTTGTTGACGCACAGGTGGGCCGAGTTCTAGATAAACTTAAAGATACAGGATTGGATAAAAATACGATAATTGTATTTACATCTGATCATGGTTACCACCTTGGTGAACATGGTCATTGGCAAAAGAGAACATTATTTGAAAATGCGACAAGAGTGCCTCTTATTATAGCAGGTCCAGGTATAAATAAAAATGAAAAAATTATGGATACCCCTGTTGAATTGATTGATATTTATCCAACTCTAATGGATATTCTTGATATTGAAACACCAGAATTTGTTTCAGGAAAAAGCTTTTTTCCACTATTGAAAAATTCTCAAGCTAAAGTAAGGAGTAGTGCACTGACTGAACTCAGAGTAAATATGGGAGTAGGACCTAAAGTTCAGGGATACTCAATAAAAACAGACAGATATAGGTTAACTCAATGGGGCGAAAATGGTACTTTGGGATTTGAATTATACGACCATAAATATGATAAAGAGGAGTTGAAAAATTTAGCAGATAATGAATATTATTCCTCAACGATTGATTCTTTAAAATTAGTGATTAAACACAGAATCCAAGACGCAAGATCGAAACCAATTGGATTGGGGCGCCAATTTACAGATGCTCAAGAGTGGTTCGAGCCAAAGGCTATACACTCAAAACCAAAATCAAATTTTTAACTTAAAAACAACGAATTGACATTAAAAAAAACTTTAATTATCATCTTTGTGCTTTCAATAGTCAGTCTAAAAGCACAACAAAAAAAAGTTCTGCCTAATATTGTTTTTATTGTAGCAGATGACTTAGGTTATGAATGTATTAACTCCTATGGCGGCACTTCATATAGCACACCTTTTTTAACTCAATTATCTGAAACTGGAATTCAATTTGAAAATTGTCATTCTCAACCCATATGCACGCCGTCTAGGGTAAAACTAATGACAGGAAAATCTAACAAAAAAAATCATATAAAGTTTGGCTATCTGAACCCAAAAGAGATAACCTTTAGCCAAGTCCTTAGAGAAAAAGGATACGCAACAATGATAGGTGGTAAATGGCAGTTGGGTCATGATAATTCTTTACCAAATCATTTTGGATATGACGAACATATTCTTTGGCAGTTGACTACCTCTGGAAGAGATTCAACGGGATTAGACAAAAGGTATGTTAATCCTGTTCTTGAAGTTAATGGTGTTATATATGAAAAAAATGAAGGTAAATACTCTACTGATATGGTAGTAGATTATATCAATGATTTTATAAAAAGAAAAAAAAATCAGCCTTTTTTAGTTTACTATCCAATGATTCTTACACACTGTCCTTTTGACCCGACACCTCATTCTAAAGATTGGAATCCTAAAGATCTAGGATCAAAAACATACAAAGGAAACGCTAAGTATTTTAGTGACATGGTCTCCTATATGGACTTTTCTATCGGTCGGATTGTAAAGCAACTAGATAAATTGGGCTTAAGAGAAAATACCATAATCATTTTTACTGGTGATAATGGTACTGATTCACCCTTAGTATCCATGATGGACAACCTTTCTGTAGTGGGTGGAAAAGGTAAGACAACTGACAATGGTACCCACGTTCCTCTTATTGTCAATTGGAAAGGGATGATCAAACCTAACACAACTTCAAAAGCTTTGGTAGATTTTAGTGATTTTTTTCCAACATTATGTGAGGCTGCAGGAATCCCATTAAATTCTGATTGGGATTTGGATGGTATTAGTTTTTATCAACATTTACTGGGTAATGAGAGCTCAAAAAGGAAATGGATACATACATGGTATAATAGAGACGGAGGTTCAAACCCCATGAGTGCCACTAATGAATGGGTAAGAAATGAAACCTATAAACTCTATGTTGGAAATAGATTTTACAACATAAAAAATGATCCAAATGAAAAAAATAATATGTCAATTTATGAAATGACAGATCAAGAGAAAATGATTCGAAAAAGATTTATTGAGGTCTTAAATTCATACAATTATTTAAGAAATTGAAAAATTGATTAATAATTACAAAGAATTGGTAGTTATATTCTGAATATATAAGTTGGTTTATAAAAAATTTAAAACTAATCCTTTAGCTTGCTTCTTAAAATTTTATAAGCTTTTGTAATGTTGGATTCAACAGTTTTTACAGATATCCCAAGATGACTTGATATTTCAACATTTGTATAGCCATTCGTTTTACTTAGAACGAATATTTCTTTGATTTTTTTTGGTAAATTTTCTATTTCCTCACGAAGTTTTTCGAGTCTACGACTGGTTTCCTCATCAGGTATGTTAACCAATTGATTAAGAACTCTAAGGTAATTTTCATGAAGCTTTGATCTGGACTTGTTTTTATAATAATTATCTATAAACTTATTGTAAACTGACTTACGTAAAAAACCCTCAATCGAGTAATTATGATTTAGCTTTTTTCTATACTCATAAGTTTTAATAAAAACTTCCTGAACAATGTCACTTGCACTATGGTGATCTCCAGACAGGCTTAAAGCATATCCAAATAATGAATCACCGTAGGTTTTAACAAGCTTTTCAAAAGCTTTTTCGTCACCATCCCTTAGTTGATTAATTAATTTAGCAGAGTCCATCTTTTAAAATATACAATATTTGTAACTTAAGAGTAGGGTATTAATTTTTTAAATCGTATATAAATAAAGGAATTATTTTTTGAAAAATAGCACAACTAAAATAATAGTCAATTTTTTAAATAATCAATCTGATATTAAAGAACTAGAATTCTTATTAAATTGGATTTCAGATGAGGATAATTTTATTTTATTTAAACAATTTATTTCAATTCATCATTATTCAAATTTAATTATGAATCATTCTGATAAAGAATCAATCATTAGAGAAATTAAAAAGAAAATTAAATCAGATAGGCTTAAAAAAGATGAAAAAAAATTCATCTTAAGAGAGGCATCCAAATATGCTGCTATCGTTGTAGTATCGATATGTGTTGGATATTACTTGGATAATTCTAAAATATCTTCAAAACCAATAAATGAGTTATTACCATCGAAAATATCTTTGCAAAAATCTAATGGTGAGAAAATAATTTTAGATGAAAGTTCCGAGAATAGCATTGATTTAGAAGACGATGTTATTTTAAAAAAAGAATTAAAAACGATCTCTTATAATGAAGTCAATAATATTAATTCTTTGAAATTTAATACCATCGAAGTACCATATGGAAAAAGATTTAATGTTCGATTATCTGATAACACCTTAGTTTTTTTAAACTCTGGTAGTTCTCTTAAATTTCCCGTCAAGTTCATCCAAGGTCAAGAAAGAAAAGTTTATTTACAGGGGGAAGCCTTTTTTGAAGTTACTCACAACAAAGAACTATTTACAGTAGAATCTCCAGGGGCTATTGCCACAGTTTATGGGACTAAGTTTAATTTTAAAAATTATCAAGAGGATCCATTTTCTGAAGTAATACTAACGGAAGGAAGTGTTGGTTTAAAGTCCAGTTTTTACATGCAAAAACCTGTTACAATCAAGCCTAATTTTAAGGCAGAATTAAATAAAGTTGAAAATAATATTGAAGTTGTTCAGGTTAATACCAAACTATACACTAGCTGGATTGATGGAAAAACAGTATTTAGAAATGAAAATATTGATAATCTGATTTTGAAGTTGGAGCGCTTGTATAATGTCAGCATTACTAATAATAATCAAAAACTATCAAATAAGTTTTTTAATGCAACAATTTTTGTTGAAAATGAGACTATTGAAGATGTACTTGAGTATTTAAAAGAGGTATATAAAATTGATTATCAGTTTATCAACAATAAAATTGTAATTAAATAAAACTTTTTTATCAATTAAAAATAAATAATTTATGATATAATTAACAACGAAATAAACTAACCACAAACCAAACTATATTTATGAAATTACTTACAAATGAGGTTTTTTGTAATTCCTCAATCAAAAAAATTGCAAATAAAAGGAAAAAAATAATCACATTTATAATGACAATTTGTGTGGTTTTTTCTTCCTATGCAAATAAAAATCTCTATTCTGATACAGAGATTACTCTAGATCTAAAAAATACCTCTATAATTGGTGTATTGGATCACATAGAGTCAACAACAGAACTTAGATTCATATTTGATAGTGAAATTTATGACTTAAACGAAAAAGTTTCTTTATCAATAAAGAATAAGAGTTTAGACGAAACGCTATTTACTTTATTTGGTTCAAAGGTAATTTATGAATTAAAAGAAAATTTAGTTTTCTTAAAACAGATAATTGATAAAGACATATCTGCTAAGTTAGTTATATCAAATGAAGAGGATGAAGAAGAAATTCAGTCTCCTGTTTCAGGAGTAATCGTTGATATGGATGGAACTCCACTTCCTGGTGTAAATGTTTTTATTAAAGGAACAACTATTGGAACTGCTACCGATTTTGACGGGAATTATTCAATTTCTGCTAATATTGGAGATGTCTTAATTTTCTCTTTTGTAGGGTTTGAAAATCAAGAAGTCATTGTAGGTGATCAACAAAGTATTGACATTTCAATGGTTGCCGATTATGCTAATCTTGATGAAGTCGTTATCACAGGTTATGGTTCTACTGCAAAAAAAGATTTAGTATCCTCGATTTCCCAAATCAAAGGGGATGTTCTTGCTAATCAACCTGTCGCTAGAGTTGACAATATGCTTCAAGGAAGAGCTGCAGGAGTAAATGTAGTTTCAACAAGTGGAGAGCCTGGAGCACCTGCCGTTATTAGAATCCGAGGGATGAGTTCAATTAATGGTAATAACAGTCCTCTATTTGTTATTGATGGATTTATAGCGGGAACAGATTTTAACCTTTCTAATTTAAACGTAAATGATGTTGAATCAATTGAAGTTTTAAAAGATGCTAGTTCGTTAGCCATATATGGAACGAGAGGAGCAGCAGGTGTAATTTTAATCAATACAAAATCTGGAAAATCAGTACAAGAGGGTAAGATAGATGTTTCAATTAATCATTATTCATCTATTCAACAAGTTTACAATTATCCTGAAATGGCGGATATAGGTACTTGGGCTGAATATTGGAATGAGGGGGTAACTTTAGTCCCTGGTCCTGATGGCTTTGGTTTTAATGATCCTGCGCTTGCCGATAATGCTACACACGCTCCTAATTGGCAAAGCATTACACCCACAGACTGGTCTGGTTTGATTACAAGAAACGGAAGAATTGACAACACAGATGTCAATATTAGTGGTAATTCAAAAAGATCTAACTACTTTATTTCTTATAACAGGTTCTATCAAGAAGGTATCATCATAGGTTCTGGCCTTGAAAGAAATTCATTAAGGGCAAACATCGATTTGAATATAACTGATAAAATTAGAACAGGAATAAGAATGAATGTTACTGACAGAAAGCAAGAAAATAACAAAGTTAGTTGGCAGGCCACTTATTTTAATGCTTTACCAATAATGAAAGTTTACAATGATGACGGATCATATAATGCGTTGAATCCTGTCAGAGGATCATATATGAGAAATGCTGTTGCAGATATCAACGAAAGAATTGATCATAATTTTGTAACCAATGTAATTGCAAACGCTTACGTTGAGGCAGATTTACTCCCAGATTTAACCATAAGAAGCTCTGTAGGTTCTAATTTAAATTTTAACAAAGCAAATGACTATATAGGGGCTATTGACCCAGTGAGAGCTCAATCTGGAATTGGTGGTAAAGCCGATGTCGCATTTGGAAGATCTACAGGTTTTTTAAATGAAAATACTTTAACATATACCAAAGATTTTGGAGAACATTCACTTAAGGTTCTTGCAGGCTATACTATGCAAAAAGATACTTACACAGATGTAAATGCCGGAGGTGCAGGTTATGCCAATGACGTTGTAACGTTTAATAGCCTGTCACTAGGGGCAGATGCTGCGAGAAATATTGTTGGATCTGACTACCGTCAAAGAACATTCGAGTCTATATTAGGAAGGATAAATTATAGTTTTAGAGATAAATATCTTTTAACCCTAGTAGGAAGAAGGGACGGTTCTTCAGTGTTTGAACAAGGAAAAAAGTATGCATTTTTTCCATCTGTAGGTGCAGCATGGAAAATTGGTGAAGAGGACTTTATGCAAGATATTGATATCATCAGTAGTCTGAAATTGAGGGGTAGTTATGGAATCGTAGGGGAACAAGGAGTTCAGGCTTATAATTCTTTAGCAAAATACACACCAAGAAATGTGTTTTTTAATCAATCAATTAGTCCTGCGGTTATTTTAGCCTCACTTCCAAGTACTGGATTAGATTGGGAAAAAACATATCAAACTGACATTGGTTTAGAAATTGGATTTGAGAACAATAGATATTCTGTTGAAATTGATTACTATAACAAGCAAACCAAGGATCTTCTTTTGGCGAAACCATTACCTGGCACTGCAGGTGATACTAGACTTGAAAATATCGGACAAGTTGAGAATAAAGGATTTGAGTTTACCTTCAATTCTGTAAACATTGAAAAACCAGATTTTATTTGGAGTTCAAACCTTCAAATTTCTGCCAATAGAAATAAAGTTGTTAGTATAGGTGATGCTCCTTTTATAGACCTTAGAAACCCGAACCATGCACAAGCAGGAGCTGCAGCCCTTAGGCTTGTAGCTGGGGAGGTGATGCCATCTTTTTATGGAGCTACTTACGAGGGTACTTATAAATCCGCAGACGAAATTATAGCTGACGGAAGAGACGGAGTAGACCTTATTGGAGCTCCAAACTATGTTGATCAAAATGGAGACGGAAACATAAATGATTTAGATTTTGTGAATCAGGGAAGTCCACAACCTGACTTTTATTACGGATTTAGAAATACCTTAACATACAAAAACTTTACCCTAGACGTCTTCTTTCAAGGAATGCAAGGAAATGAGGTTTTCGATGCATCTATATACGAATTTTACTATGGTAGAGATGCTTCATTTAATCTCCTACCATTGGTTAAAGATAGATGGACTCCTGAAAATCCAACTTCAGATATTCCCAGAGCAGGAACATCTGCAGGTGGATATAGGCCTAACAGTAGCTTAAATATTGTCGATGGTTCTTATTTGAGGCTTAAAAATGTTACTTTAAACTATGATTTTGATACAGTACCTGGTTTATCTTTTATTGAATCGGCCAGTGTTTATTTAACCGGTAATAATCTACTTTTGTTGACTGACTATGAGTGGGGAGATCCGGAGGTTAGTGATGGTGGAGCAAATACAGTCGCTCAAGGGGTTGCCGATGATCAGTATCCCTACGCATCTTCTGTTGCACTTGGTTTTAGATTAAACTTATAAAATTTACACGATGAAAAATATTATATTAAACTCGACTAAACTTATATTATTTACATCTCTATTTTGTTTTTTTTCCTCATGCGAAGAGTACTTGAACGAAGATTTTAGAGATGGATTGTCGCCCTCTACTTTTTACAATAGTGATGCGGAGGCTGAAATAGCTGTTAATGGAGCCTATTCAATGCTTACTGATGCTGGTTGGTTTAAACATAGAGATCGGGTAGCATGGTGGAATATGGCTACTGATGAGAGAAGCTCTACAAGAAATATCTTTAAAGAAGCTCACAACATTATTTGGGATGAAGGGGTTGGAGATGGTGAACGAATGTGGAATACCTTATATGAAACGGTAAGAAATACCAGTGATGCAATTGCAAATATTTCAGGAAACGAAAATTTATCGCAAACAGCCATAGATCAGTCATTGGGCCAGCTATACGTAATCAGAGCAATGGCTTACTATGATTTAACATGTGTTTGGAATGATGTTCCCTTTTTTACTGAAATACTTGCACCTGAAGAGTTAGCTTCATTAGAGAGAACTCCTGCTCAGACAATTAGAGATGCTATGATTGCCGATCTACAAACTGCTTATGGATTACTCCCTGATTCTTGGTCTGGACCAGATCTTGGAAGAATGTCTAAATGGGCTGCTAGAGCACTAGAGGCTAAATTTCATATGTTTTCAAAAAATTGGCAAGGAATGCTAACGGCATGTAAGGACATCATTGATAATTCTCCTCACAGCCTGATGGATGATTTTGGAGATATTTTTGATTGGACTAATTCGGGTTATACTAATAAAGTAAAACCCGAACACATATTGTGGATTGATTTCACTGGTCTTCCTGCTGCTGGTTTGGGAACGAATGATGAACAAGATTTTCAAGGAGGACACGACTTTGTTCCCAGACTTCGCGATGAGCCTAAGGATAAAAAAGGTAGGCAAAAGGAACTAAAAGCTGCTTTGGCAGCCAATGGTCATGAATTTGGGGGATATGGTGGAGCGTCACCCCTCCCGCTGTTAGCTGACAGATCATCTTGGGATGATGGTGATCTCCGTTATGATAAAACTTTTACCAAAGAATACGAGGGAATACCCCTTAAGTTTGTATACTGTAAAAAATTATGGAATTTAAGCTCAGAATTTTCTCCAAGAGGTAATAAAAGTGAAAACTTTGTTATGATAAGATTAGCTGATATTTATCTTATGGCAGGTGAGGCAGAAAATGAACTTAATGGTCCAGATAATGCTTATCAGTATGTCAATAAAGTACGTGAAAGAGCTTTTGAACCAGATCAACCGTGGAGTGGAATGACTCAGTCTGAGTTTAGAGTTGAAATGCAGGAGGAAAGAATGCATGAGCTATGTATGGAGAACCATAGAAAACCTGACCTTGTAAGGTGGGGTATTTATGTTGAGAGAATCAGAAATACTCAATTTCAAAAACACAATGCTCAAGCGGCAACTAATGTTCAAGAAAAACATAGATATGCGCCTATACCTCTTTCCGAAATACAATTAAATCCTAATTTATTAAAAACGGATCCTACTAATAACGGTTATAGGTAATCTTTATATGTAGGTATTTTAAAACCAGTGTAGAAAACTACACTGGTTTTTTTATTTCAAAAACTTTATTTACCTATCCTTTCTATTTGTAGAATTTCATCCCATCGAATCACACCTATCTCTCTTGCCCAATTATTATACATTGAAATCATTTCTCTTGACTTATTAGGTAATGAATCTATTAAATTATTTTGCTCAGTTCTGTCTCTAGAGATGTTATAAAGTTCCCAGTTATCGTCAATTCCTTTCTCCCAATCTTGAACAAGCTTATAATCTCCCATTCTGACAGCTTTATTACCCTCATGTTCCCAAAATATCGGTTCCTTATGAATTTGTTCTTTTGATCCCTTAAATATAGGTGTAAGACTTTTTCCTGAGTGTTTTTTAATTTTATTTCCATTAAAAACCTCTGGAATCATAGTCTTTGCAAGGTCAAGACAAGTTGCCATGATATCAAGCAAAAATCCGTATTGGTCTATAATTGAACCTTCTAGGTCTTTAGATATTCCATTGGGCCAGTGGACAATAAACGGTGTTCCAATACCTCCCTCGTGAGTCCAATGCTTGTAGGACCTAAAGGGGGTATTTGATGCATTTGCCCATGCTTTGCCATATGATAATTTGAGAGGCCCTTTTTTTGTTTCCAACTGCTCCTTTGACCCACTTCCAAGCATATCGAATTCTGCACATGCCCCGTTATCATTCAAAAACATAATTATAGTGTTTTCAAAGATGTTTTTTTTCTTAAGACTTTCTACTAATCTCCCTATATTTTGATCCATTCTATCAATCATTGCAGAATATATTGCCATTCTTAGATCCATTTCTCTTCGCTTTTCCTCTGACAAAGAGTTCCATGAAACAATATCGTCGTAGCTTAAATTCCATGAAGAATCAATAAGCCCCATTTCTATCATTCTTTTGTATCTTTCCTCTCGTAAGTTTTCCCATCCCTTAAGATAATTCCCTCTATACTTATCAATATCCTCTTTTGGTGCATGAAGGGGCCAATGAGGGGCATTATATGACAGGTATAAAAAAAATGGCTTTTCACTATTTTTTCTCTTAACCTTATTTATATATTGAATTGCTTTATCTGTAAAAGCATCCGTTGTATAATAATTTTCATCATCAATATTTAATTTTTGGTTACCCTCGAATATAGATCTTGGTTCCTCGGGTTTAAAATAATTACAAGCGCCAGCGATTGTTCCATAGAAATTTTCAAATCCTCTTTGAGATGGCCACTGATTTTTATCAAAAGAGCTCAGGTGCCATTTTCCACTCATTATTGTTGAATAACCAGATTCTTTTAAAACTTCGGCTATTGTAACAACATTAGAGCTTAATTTACCAGAATATTCAGGTGTTCCATAATTATGTTTATTTATATCACTAGGAGGGTTTGTGTGATGACCAATTCCCGCCTGGTGAGGATAGGTACCTGTTAATAGGGAAGCGCGAGTTGCTGAACACCTTGCATTATTATAAAACTGAGTGAATTTTAAGCCTTTTTTAGCAAGGTTTGATAGGTTTGGAGTATCAATTTCACCTCCATATGGGGCTATATCAGAGTAACCCATATCGTCTGACATAATTAAGATAATATTTGGACGCTCGGATTTTTTAAAAGTATTGACCTTTCTGTCACATGAATAAATAAAAATCAGAATAGAAATTGAAAAAAGTTTGACATTAAATGTATTCATATGCTATTATCTATTTAGTTTTTTGATTTTTGTTAAATAAGGGAGCCAAGGACCTTTTCCAGTCCTATCTTGTCTACTTATTGCCCTCATTTCTGTATCTACTCCCATATCACCCTGTTGCCTCATCCAATCCTTGAGCTTGTTCTTCATTTGTTTTTTTACTTCCTCAAAACCAGGTTGATTAGCTATATTATTTTTTTCATAAGGATCATTTTTTAAATCATATAATTCTTCATAAGGTCTTTTAAGGTATGTTTTTACCCATCTTAATTGCTTTTCAGTTTTGGCATTATTAACCCATGACTTATAAATTTCCATCGGAGGTATTTTTTCACCTCTTAAAAAACTGGGTCTTATACTGTCCTTAGCTGTAAGAATATTATAAAATTTTTCATCATAGTTTAGATTTAGAATGTATTTATATTTTTCAGATCTAACTGATCGAATTGGATATGATTCAGATCCATTAATTATACCTCTTGTTGTTTGCACACCATAAGTATAATCCCTATGATAGTTTTTCTCTCCTAACATTACATCTAAAAAGCTTTTACCATCAAAACCAGTGAGACCTTTAGAATCTGAAATACCTACATTAATTTTTGATGGGTCTTCACCTACTGCGTCAATTAGTGTAGGAATAATGTCCACATATTGAGTAATAGCACTAGTTCTGGTTTTTGGTTTAATTTTTCCAGGCCATTTTACAATAAAAGCAGTTTTTAGACCAAGATCATAACATGTCCATTTTCCAAAAGGATAAAAATACCCTTGCTCACTTGTAAAAATTGAGATGGTATTCTGATTTTTTTTTGAGTCATTAATTATTTTAAGAGTTTTACCTAAAAGACTATCCATATATGTAATTTCACTGTAATAACTACTTAATCCTTTTCTAGTAATATCCGAATCAACCATATACTCTGGCACTTCTAAAGTTTGAGGTGGGTATAATTCAAATTCTCCACGATTCCATGGTGTGTGGGGCTGATTTTGTGCAACAATTAAAAAAAATGGTTTATTTCCATTTATTACAGGTTTAATTTTATTTAAATCAATATCAGAACCGTTAAATCCAGTATCGTGCTGAACTCCCCCTAAATAATTTATTGGAAATGAATCCTTTGGACCATAATGCTTTTTACCTATAAGAGCAACTTCATATCCAAGATTTTTAAAATGGTGAGCAAAACTCTTTACACCATCAAAAACATTAGAATGATTTGGAAAAGCTCCACTTCTCACAGGGTATATGCCAGTCATAAGTTGTTGTCGAGATGGAGCACACATTGCTGTTGAGGTAAACATATTATCAAAACTTATTCCCTCATTAGCTAATTTTTCAATATTTGGTGTTTTAACAATTTTATTGCCATAAGGTTGACAATCATTCCAATTCATATCATCTCCCAGAAAAATCAAAATATTTGGAAGTTGATTATTTTGATAATTAGGTTTACAAGAAAATAAAATATAGAAAATAGATATAAGAAATAATGGTTTCATCTTATTGTAATATTATTTTTCTGTATTGATTATACGACTAAATTTGATTTAACCCTATGAAATTTGTGATTTATTTTTTTTTGACTATTATAATATTTTAAGGAACTAACTGCTTAAAATCGATAACTATTTAGTATAATTTAAATAAGAATTAGTTAGGTTTCTTTTAGAGTAAAAAACGATTTTGGATTAAATAATCCACTTATTTTAATTTAGACATTATGGTTTTTAAATCTTATTTTTAATACTTTAGATAATACTGAATTAGATTTTATAATACTAATTGTAAATCATCGGATAATGAATCGAAAATCATTTATAAAAAATTCTGCCATCGTTGGAACAGGTGGCTTATTCTTACCTAGTCTGAAAGGCTACGCACTTTCAAAATCTACCCAAAATATTTCAGCCAATGATCAAATCAATATTGGAAGTATTGGTATCAATGGAATGGGATGGGGGAATACCTTAAAAGCGATTGAAATTCCAGGAGTAAACCTTGTAGCTGTATGTGATGTAGATCAAAATGTGATTCAAAAAAAGTTAAACCACAAAGACATAGCACATATTAAAGACAAAATTAAGGTTTACAATGATTACCGAAAAATGTTGGAACAAAAAGATATTGATGTAATATATATTGGTACTCCGGACCACTGGCATGCCCTTATGATGATAGATGCAGCTGAGGCTGGTAAGCATATATATGTTGAAAAACCTATTGGCAATTCAATCGCAGAATGTCAAGCAATGGTTGCTGCCCAAAAAAAATATGGAAGTATCATTCAAGTAGGACAATGGCAAAGGAGTAGTATTCATTTTCAAGAGGCCATGGCATTTGTACACAGTGGAAAACTGGGTCCGATCAGAACAGTTAAAGTATGTTGTTATCAGGGATGGATGCGTCCTCAACCCAAAGTAGCCGATAGCGAACCACCAAAAGGGGTGAACTATGATGCTTGGTTAGGTCCTGCTCCCAAAAAACCTTTTAACTCAAGCAGATTTCATTTCCATTTTAGATGGTTTTGGGATTATGCTGGAGGACTAATGACCGATTGGGGGGTTCACCTGCTGGATTATGCATTGATCGGAATGAAGGCAACCGTTCCCAAAACCATTGTAGGCCTGGGGGGAAAATTTGCCTATCCCGATTTAAGTCAGGAAACGCCTGATACCCTAACTACACTGTATGAATTTGATAAATTTAATTTGGTTTGGGATTCTGCCATGGGCATTGACAATGGTTCTTATGGAAGAGATCATTGTATTGCTTTTATTGGAAACAATGCAACACTTGTTCTGGACAGAAGTGGATGGGAAGTTATCGAGGAAAAAAGAAGTGAAAATAAGGTTTTGATCCCTTTACAAAAAAAATCAAATAATGGTCACAGACAACATCAGTACAACTTCATTCAAGCTGTAAGAGAAAATAAACCCGAAATATTAAATTGTAATGTAGAAGATGCGGCTCATGTGGCAAAAATTGCGCAAATGGGTAACATTTCTTTTAAAGCCAATCAAAAATTAAATTGGTTGGCTGAGAAAGACAAATTTGCTGATCCTAAAATAAATCATACCTACCTAGCAAAAGAATATTTCAACGGCTATCAACTGCCCAAATTTGACTGACCCTCCCAATGACAAAAATTTTATCCACTGCACCTGGACGGGTATGTCTGTTTGGAGACCATCAGGACTATCTTGAACTTCCCGTTATCGCGTGTGCTATCGATCGGATGATGGAAATCTATGCCAAAGAAAACGGAAAAGATCACTTTGAGATTAATATGCCTGATATGAATCAAAAAAGGATCATCCCTCTCCATCAAGACTTTAACGAAATTAAACGAGGTGATTTTCTAAAAATTGCACTCAAAGTTTTACAAAAAAAAAATATTGTTCCAAACAAAGGATATCATTTGACCATAAGCAGTAAAATTCCAATTAATGCAGGCTTATCAAGCTCGTCTGCATTGACTATTTCATGGATTCAGTTCCTTATCGCTGCTTTTTCGGAGCGATCAACTTCCCCTAAAGAATTGGCCTTACTTGCCTATGAAACTGAGGTGATCGAATCAGGCTCCTCAGGAGGAAAAATGGATCAATTTACCATTGCTATTGGTGACACTATTTTTTTGGATACCAATACCGATCAGGTACAAAAATTTAATGATTTAAAACTTGATTTGGTGGTCGGTGTATCGGGTTTGTCAAAAGATACTTTTGGAACGCTATCTCACCTGAAAAGCAATGCTTGGAAAGCAATCAATCAAGTCAAAGCCCAAATCCCAGACTTCGATATCGCCCATAGTAGCATAGACGATTTAAAAAAAAATTTGAGATGTGTCGAGACCTCATTAAAGCCATATTTCTATGCTGCTGTATCTAACCATGATATTACTCAAAAAGCACTCAAAACATTAGAACATGAACCATTAAACCCTCATATCTTAGGTGAATTAATGAATCAACACCATCGTATCCTAAAATCCTACCTCAAAATCACACCCCCTTTGATGGATAAAATGATTGATGCAGCGAACGAAAATGGGGCATTGGGTAGCAAAATTGTAGGTTCTGGAGGAGGTGGTTGTATCGTGTCAATTGTCAAAGATCAAGATAAGGAACGAATCATTGAGGCAATTAAAGCAACTGGAGCTAGTGATGCTTTTGGGGTTAACATTACTAAAGGAGCTTTGCTAAAAACCCTATGATATGACTGAAAATATAATCATTCTGGCTGGTGGGGTTTCCTCAAGAATGAAAAAATCTATAGACCAAAATCTTTCTCCTCAAAAGATTGCCCAAGCCAACAAATTAAGTAAAGGCTTAATCGAATTGAGAGGAAAACCTTTTTTGAGTTATTTGCTTGATAATATTTTAAAAGCAGAATTTAAAAATGTTTATATAATTACGGGAGAAAATTCTCAAATATTTCGAAAGGCGTTTGAAAATAATCCCAATTTTAAGTCTCTTAAAATCCAATTTGCAACTCAATACATCCCCGATAACCGAGAAAAACCTTATGGTACTGCAGATGCCTTGTATCAGTGCCTTAATCAATATCCTGATTTAAAAGATGATACATTTTGTGTCTGCAACAGCGATAATCTGTATTCGTTGAACGCCTTAAAAATTCTTAAAAATGCCAATTCACACCAAGCAATTTTGGCCTATGATATCGACCACCTAAAATATCCTATAGAGAGGATTTCACGTTTTGCAGTGATGAGATTCAACGAAAATTATCATCTATTAGACATTGTCGAAAAGCCGGAAACCAATAAAATCAATAGTTATACCGACGCTTTTCAAAAAATCAGGGTGAGTATGAATATCTTTCTGTTCGATGGAAAATCATTTTTCAAATACCTAGAGAGTTGCCCCGCTCATTCCGTTAGAGACGAAAAAGAACTACCCACAGCTTTGATGAACATGATTGAAGACAATATCAAGGTTATAGGAATTCCAATTGCAGAACACGTACCGGATTTAACTTCCAAATCTGACATCACGGAATTAGAAAAGTTTTTTAAAAATCAATAATCTTAATGTAATGTTTGACAAACTCTACATTATCTCAAAGTAAATTTTAAAATCATTATAAATCATTTTATCTTTGTCCCTTAATTAAATAGCAAAATCAATGTCCAACCACTTATCATTTAGGTCGGGAAATCCGGTGCTAGGTAAAACTACCTTCTCAAATACATCAGTTGTCTCAGAAACCATGACCATCAATGGAACCGTCAACAAAACTGCGATTAGTTTGTTGTTATTGATAGGAACAGGTTATTTAACATTCAACAGCATCAATCCTGGTATATTGGTTGCCTGCGGTATTGGAGGTTTTATTGTAGCAATAGTAACTGTTTTCAAAAAAGAATGGGCCCCAATTACAGTCCCAATTTATGCGATTTTGGAGGGAGGTTTACTCGGAGGGATTTCGTTCATGTACAACAGTCTTTATGACGGTATTGTAACCGATGCGATTTTCCTTACAGTAGGTATTTTATTATCACTACTGGTTGCTTATCGATCGGGATATATCAAACCTACCGAAAATTTTAAATTAGGAATTTTTGCCGCAACTGGAGGGATCGCAATTGTCTATTTAGTAAATTTTGTGATGGGGTTTTTTGGCTCTGGTATGGGAATCATGCAAATTGACAATGCTTCTCCCATGAGTATTGGATTTAGTATAGTGGTAGTGATCATTGCTGCACTTAACTTAGTTTTAGACTTTGATTTTATCGAGGAAGGAGCTGAAAAAGGAGCTCCAAAATATATGGAATGGTATGGTGCTTTTGGCCTTTTAGTAACCTTAATATGGCTATACCTTGAGATTTTAAGACTTTTAGCCAAACTCAATTCAAGAAGATAATTTTTGGTATTGTTCGGTACTAATTTGGTTCTGATCAAAAAATAACTTTTTACTTAATTCTATGTGTGCGCACACGAACATTATATCAAATAAAAGTAGTTGAACTTCTTCGACTAATTTATTGTGTTATGAAAATTTTTGATAGATATTTTATCGCTTTTATATTTCTTGGATTATATCAAAACTTCCACGGGCAGGATGTATTTCCAGAAATGAATGTGAAATTTATATCCTCAACTATTTCCATTGATGGATATGATTCGGAAAAAGTATGGAAACTTGCCGACTCAACATATATTAATTGGAGATATTTTCCAGACAATGAAAATAATTTCGAAAATAAAACGCAGCTCAAAATATTGTATGATGATAGTAATATTTATCTAATGTGCAAAGCATATTCAATTTCAAACAAGTATGTTATTCCATCGCTTAAATGGGATTTTAGCGGAAGGGCAGCTGATAAAATTAATTTTGTTTTCGATACTTTTTCAGATGGAAACATAGCCTATATGTTTGGTTCCAATATGGCTGGAGTAAAAAGTGATATTCTAGTCTCAAATGGAGGAGTCGGAACTCCAAGAAGTGATCTTAACAGAACCTGGGATTCAAAGTTTGAAGTCGAGGGACAAGTTTTTGATGGTTTTTATACAATTGAAATGAAAATACCCCTCTCAACTATGAATTTTCCAAAAGGTGTTGATTCATGGAGATTTAATTTCTTTAGAATAGACCCCTCTGAAAATCAAAAAACGAGTTGGTCTAAAATTCCCCAACAATTCAGGGACTACAACTTAGCATTCATGGGTAAAATTAATTTTGAAAAACCATTGGGAAAATCAAATGCAAAAATTTCAGTAATCCCTTTTATAAATTCAATATCGATTTCGAATTTCGAGGAAGATTTTAAAAATGAGGAAATTTCAATTGGAAGTGACATTAAAGTTCCTATAGGAAACGGTTTAATGCTTGATTTAACTTACAACCCTGATTTCTCTCAAGCAGAGGTAGATGATGAAATAGTTAATTTGAGAAGATTTGAAATTAAACTCCCTGAAAAAAGACAATTTTTTCTTCAAAACAGTGATATTTTTTCAAACTACGGTGCAGTTAGAACTATTGCACCCTTTTTCACTAGGAGAATTGGTTTAGCTAGAGATCCAAATGGAAATTTAATTGAAAATGATATTATTGGAGGTATTAGATTAAGTGGGAAAATTTCAAATGGATTAAAAATAGGATTGCTTTCTATGCTCACAAATGACGACATATCAAATGAAGTTCCTTCAAATCTAAATACCGTTTTATCTCTTAATCAAAAAGTTTTCAATAGATCTGCAATCAAATTTCTTTTCATAAACAGAGAAACTACTAAAGATTACGACTTTGTTGATAAAAATGACAAATTTAATCGTCTTTTGGGCTTGGAATATGATTTGAATTCAGTTGATAATGTATGGAATGGTAGATTTTTTACTTACAATTCTTTTAGTCCCTTAAAAAAAGAGAATGGTTTCAGCGGTGGTGTGAGGGTCAAAAGGGAAACAAGGGAGCAAGAGATTAGTTTTGAGTATTCTTATTTAGGCGACGATTTTAGATCTGATTTGGGAATATTAAGAAGGGTTGGCATTTCTAAATTTTGTCCTTTTTACGCCTACAAGATTTACCCCTCTACCAAAAAAATTAATTTTTTCAGATTTGCTTACTATCATTGGCTTTGGTTTAAATTAAAATCTTCAACTCAAAATATTCATGAAAATAATTCATTAATCATGATTTCAGCTAATTATAAAAATCAAAGTAGTATTGAATTTAGATTTTTTAATTCAAATGAGTTTCTACCTAATAATTTTGATCCAACTGGAATAAATCCAGAGTCACCATTATTGGGTGGTAATACCTACCAGTCGAGATTTATTCAATTAGGTTATAATTCAGACCCATCGAGAAGATTTTATTACAGTACATCGCATAACTATGGAAAGTTTTATAACGGTAGAAAATACACGTTTGATAATAATTTATTTTTACGATTTGAGCCAAACTTAATCGCAAGTCTAAAACTCAATTATGACATCATAAGCTTAGATCATCTGGCAAAAAAATCTCATCTTTGGCTGGTTGGTCCTAAATTTGATTTTTCTTTTTCTAAAAAGCTCTTCTGGGCTACTTTAATACAATTCAATTCACAATCGGAAAACCTCGGTATAAATTCACGCTTGCAGTGGAGATTTACTGGACTCTCTAATTTATTTTTAGTTTATAATGATAATTATTTAGTTCAAGAAAACCAACAGTTATCTCCTCGTGTAAGAAGTATAAACTTAAAAATCAGCTATTGGTTTTAGTAAATCGACGTTTCTTGGCTAATTAAAACAAAATTTCCTAGGGCTTAAAAAAATCTTCTTCACTGATGACAGAGAAATTACCTTCCATAGAGGCGTCATAGAAAAAAGTAAAAACATGTCGTTCGCCATAATTTATCACTGTTTTTTGAAGATCTTCAAAATAAAACTCTTTCGATTTGTATTGTAGATAAATTCTAGAAATTGGTAAACCTGTAAATAAATATTCATCATTATTACGAATATAAATATGATTAAGGTAATTTCTGTATTGGTCGCGCACACAAACAATTATATCGTGATCTACAGTATTTTTGACCAATAAATAAGTGTTGGAAATGTGTGATATTACATCTTCAGGAAAACGATCTGCAAAAGTCTTATCACCAGTACTACCCCTTTGTGAATAAATTGTGAGGGAATAGGTTAGAGAAAGAACTACAAAAAGTATGCGGCTAATTAAGCGTTTCATTAAAAGATCTTTTAATAAAAATAATGATATATTGATAAATTAATTAAGCTTCTACCCAAATTTAATTACGATTTAAAAATTCAATAATTTCATCAATCACCCTTTCATCCCTTAAAATTCTGCGGTGACCAAGTCCTTGAGTGATCATAAGGCTTGAGTTTTTTAAATTTTTTTCAATGTTAATAGCATTAAATACCTCAACTTCCTTGTCATCTTCATCATGGATTACAAGAGTCTTAGCTTTAATTTTTTTAGCTAATGAGGAACCAGAAAACTCAAGAATATTTCTTTGAGTTTTTCTAAAAAAATATGAAATCATAAGTTTTTTTGATTTTTCTCCTAATTGAATTAAATCAAAATATTTTTCAAAAATATCTTTCATTTTATCGAAAGGGCTTATTAAAATAAGTTTTTTGATTTTTGAAATTCTGACACAAACTTCGCAACTAGTAATCCCACCACCTGAGTGGCCTAGAATTGCCTCAAATGGCCCAAGCTTTTTTATCAATTCCTCTTGTGAAATGATAAACTCTGGAAGGTTTGTGATCAGTCCGTCAGATTCTCCATGAGCTGGAGCATCGAATGCGTAAACGTTATAGTTTGATAGCATCAACCTTTCAATTATTTTATAAAAATTTGTTGCTCGACCACTCCAACCATGCATAAGTAATATTTTTGGTCCTTTTCCTTGCCAATTATAACAAACAACCCTTTTATGTAGACCTTTTATTAAAATAGTTTTTTTTTTAGCCTTAGATAATATAGGAGCTTCCCTTAAAGGCATTTTATATTTAAAGGGTTTAGAAAAGAAAAAAGCTGCAAACCTCATACCGAGATAGGGATGAAATAACTCTAAAGTTTTTAATGAAAAAATAAATCCTTTGGGAAGAACAACTCCTTGATTATCGTTTCGGGGTTTTTTCATCAATTTAAGTTATTGGTAAGGTATAACATGTTTATAAATTTAAGAATACTACGCTTCTAATATACATACCGAATATATTTTTTTAGATCAGTAAAACATATTCAGAAATTAAATGAGCTTCTAAAAAAATATTTTGAAAAAAAATCTTAAATTGAAATTACTTAAACTTTAATTTATGAAAATTTTAAAAAATTTATTAATCGTTTTTTCAGCTATAATAATATTTTCTTGTCAACCGTCTGTTGAGTCAGCACCAGAAATTGATCTTACAACTTATAAACTCAATTTAGAAACTGCCCAAAAACTTTTTGCTACTTTTTCAAGTGAAGATATAGATAGTCAAAAGCCGCTTTTATGTCCTGGGTTAACACACTATTCTCCTTTTTATGGAAGTGAACCCTCTAATGTTGATGGGTTTTTGGCAGCGAGTAAAGCATGGATGGATAATTTTGACGAAATTACCTACACCGACTCAAAATGGTTCCCTGGTACTGATCAGTCTGGCAAACCTGATGGTTCTGTGATGACTATGGGAAAATGGACCGCAAAAAATACTATGACAGGAAATGTAATTAACATAGGTGCATTTCACACATTTATTTTTAACAAAAAAAATCAAATCCACGAGACTAGAGATTTTTTTGATGCATCTGGTGTAATGGCAGCTGCGATGAAAACTGAGTAATCAATTAGTAATTTAGAAAAACAAAACCCTCCTTCATGGAGGGTTTTTTAATTAATATAATAGATTTGAAATATGTATATGGTTTAATTTGTTTATGATAAATAAAAGTTAAGTGCTATTAGTCAGGTCAATAGTTTTGATCAGTTCAATTTTACTGAATTAGCTAAAAATAAGATCAAGATGCTGGCAATTGAGAGGTTTTAATACCAAAATGAATCTAACACTCATAATCAAACTTGTAAAGACGCATCATAATTTTTAACTTTATTTGAATAATTGATATTACATGTTTAAAACAAAAAATTTAAGTACATCATGAAGCGCAGTTTAGTTATTGCATCTACTTTCACTGTATTATTGTTTTTACTTCTTCTTATTCCACTGGACGGCAGTGTGGACAATACTTTTTTGTTTTTTATCGGAAGGTTTCACCCAATACTTCTTCATCTTCCCATTGGCGCTTTGATAGTTCTTTTCCTTATGGAAATAATTAATAGTTTTCGGTCAGAACTAAATTTAAATGCTGCTTGTGATATTTTACTTTGGTTTTCGGTATTGAGTATTATCCCTACCATTTCTTTAGGTTTTCTTTTAGCTTCGAGCGGAAACTATGAAGATGAATTATTAAATTTTCACAAATGGTTGGGTTGGTTTACAGCACTAATTTGTGTTTGGTTAGTGGTCTTTCGACAACAAAAATCCCCCAAAAATCCCAATGGTGTATCCCACTTTTATAAAGTTTTTTTAACCATAAATGTTGTATTAATATCATTAGCAGGGCATTTTGGAGGGCATTTGACTCATGGGGAAGATTATCTAACAAAATATATGCCCACAGCAATGAAAACCCTTTTAAATATCGACGATAATACCGATGATTATATGGTAATCAATACCGTGGCTGATTCCACCTCGAAAGAGGCAATTTATTTCAAAAATAATATCAGACCAATTGTAAAAACCTACTGCTTTGAATGCCATGGGGAAGACAAACAGAAGGGAGACATGCGATTGGATACTTTGCATTGGAACATGATGAGTGGACGTGATGCTGAGAGATGGTACTCCGCTTTGAATGTTATTAACTTAGGGGAAATGCCCCCGAAAAAAAAGCCCCAATTAAACCATGAGGAGCGTCGTGAGCTCGTAAACTGGTTGTCGAGTAATCTAAAAAAAGCAACTTTAGCAAAGCAAAAAGATAATAAAAGTGTTATGCGAAGGTTGACTAAAGTTCAATATACCAAAAGTTTAAATGAATTGCTTGGCGTATCTGTAAACTTTGGTGACGTTTTACCTAATGACGGTAAATCCAAAATGGGATTCAGCAACAACGGAAATATCCTTCAGACCTCAGCACTTCATATTGATTACTATCAAAAAATAGCCAGAGAGGCCTTGGACAAGGCTATTGTTTTTGGACAAAAGCCAGAGTCAAAAAGATATAAAGTTACTTTGGGGAAAAATATAGGAGATGGTCATTCAGGTGCTGAATTTGGAGGGTATCAAACAGCACCTGTCGATAACGAGGATTTATTAGTGGAAATCTTAAATGGTGAAGGTAATCCCATTCAATATATACCTGAATTACAAAGGGATTCTTTGACCCAGATAAAGAATAAAATTGGAATTGGCATGAGGGGATCTGCCAGCAATCGTTATACTATTGTCAAAGAAGGAATGATTTTGAATTCGGCTTTACCCGCCAAGGAAGTCACACCAAAGTCGTGGCAAGGACCTTCCCCCAATTTAAAATTATTGGTCAAAGAAGATTTCCCAAGGACTGGTGATTTTGCTTTTAGGATAACAGCTTCAAAAGGCTACCATTCTATGACTATTGAGCGACTCATTGACTTAAGAAATAATGAACCAGCAATCTTATCATCAAAATCGATAAATATAGTTTCCAAGAATCTCCAATACAATAAGGATTTTGTTTTGAAGAACAAGCGATGGTTAATGCCCAAGGACGTTGCTAAACATGTAGAGGCAAAGTTCACATACCAAATACCCAAGTCGGGTATATATCAAATAGATTTAGTTCACCCCTATGTATCAGATGATGCATCGCCTTCATATCGAATAAGTCTTTTGGGGGGTAAAAAAGAAGGTATAGTTGGAAAGCGCATCAATATGAAAGAGGCCTATAAAGAAAGTGAGAAAATCACAACTCCCATTACATTAGTTTACCTGTCTGAGGGAGAACACAAAGGAACTATAGGTGGGAAGTTTTTTGTTGGGTTCAGCCATATTGTAATCACCCCTTTGCAAGAGGATGATCCTTTGCCCAAAATACTGGAGGAAGAGGCTATGAAAGATAATTCAAAATACGATGGTGTCAATCCCTCAATTCAAGTATTTGCAGGTTCCAGGACAGATGACGGAATGGATTACAAAACCTTTGCAAAATCTGCAGAAGTAACTGCGCCAATGGGAGAAATTCAAAATTTTGAGTTTACCGGAAGATTGGAAAACCTTCCCATTCCTTTGGGCAGTGATGACGTAAGTGGAGAATTGGCGAATATATTCACGATTGGTCTTTGGAACAACCATCTTGTTAAAGAAAGCAGTCAAAAGGGTCCCCCCTTGCTAGTAAGATCAGTAGAATTTGAAGCACCTTATTATCCTGTTTGGCCTCCAGAAAGTCACACAACCATATTTTTTGATTCTCCGAACAAAAACGATCATGAAACTTATGCCAAAGAGGTCATCAGTCTTTTTATGCAACGTGCCTTTAGAAGGCCACTTGATTCCCAAGAAATCAATCGCTATATGAGTTTTTGGAAGCATATTAAAGATGACTTTGACCGTTTTGAAGATGGGGTGAAAGAAGTTTTAATCGCCATTATGTGTTCTCCCAATTTCATCTACCTATTTGAACCTGAAATTCCTGAATCGGGAGTATCTAAGGATCAATTTTATTTAGCCTCACAGTTGTCATATTTCCTTTGGAACACTTCTCCAGATGAAACCTTAAATACATTGGCTGCAGAAGGGGATTTATACGATGAGTTGTCTGAGCAAATTGATCGGATGATTGAAAGCCCAAAAATCTCTCAAATGATTAATTCCTTTAGTTATGAGTGGTTGCGGTTGGATCGCCATAAAAGCATGGATGTAAACGTGGAGGAATATGAAGATTTTACTCGGTTTGTCAAAGAGGATATGTTTGAGGAAACCTACCATTTTGTTCACCATGTCTTAAAAAACAATTTGAGTATTTTGAATTTTATAGATTCGGACTTTGCCATGCTCAATCAGAACTTAGCTGAATTTTATGGCATTGATGGCGTAGTAGGAAATAAATTTCGCCCTGTGACCCTTAAGAAAAATCGAGAAAGAGGAGGTTTACTTTCACAAGGATCATTTTTAAGTGGGCATTCAGATGGAGTTCAAGCCCATGCGATCAAAAGAGCAGTTTGGTTAAAAGAAAAAATATTGGGTGATCACCCACCCCCACCTCCTCCAAACGTTCCCGAATTGGATCCGGAAACTCCAGGTTTTGAAAATCTTACACTCAAAGAACAGTTATTCTTACACAGAAATAAAGTTTCTTGCATGGATTGCCATCAAAAAATTGATCCTTTTGGTGTGGTATTTGAAAATTACGATGCTGTTGGGCGTTTTCAGTTAACCTCAAAAGACAAGCCTATTGATTCCAAATCAAAACTTCCTGATGGTACTGAGGTAGAGGGAATAGAAGGTATTAAAGATTATATTTTAAAATTAAAAAAAGACGATTTCACAAAATCTCTAGTGGAAAATCTTTTTGCTTATGCAATCGGTCGCGATATAGGTTTTGCCGATACAGAGGAAATTAATAATATTGTAAAAGAAGTTATTGATGACGGTTATCGTTTCAGAACAGTAATTGAACAAATCGTTTTAAGTCCTTCTTTTTACAAAAAAGAAAAAAGTTGGTTCAATAAAATCTTTGGAAGATGAAAAAAAAATCTTGGCATATAGACCGTCGGACCTTCATTAGAGGTATGGGAGTTACTTGTATGTTACCATTTTTTGAGGGAATGGCAATGACCAGTTTATCAAAGTTTGCAAAACCTGTCTCTCCCAAACGATTGTGTATTTTATACTTTCCCAATGGAGTGGGATTGCCACCTAAGGAGAGTATTTATCACAAAAACTGGAGTTGGTTCCCCATCGGTGAAGGAAGTAACTATAAGCTGACAAAGTCTTTGTCACCCTTATCCCCTTTCAGGAGTGATATGTCAATAATGGGGGGCTTAAGTCATCCATTCAGTCGCAATGTTCTAGGTCATATGGCAGGGGATTCTTTTTTAACTGGAGGTGACCTACGTAGTGAATACAAGAATACTATTTCATTAGATCAAGTAGCTGCTGAGAAACTTAGCCATTACACCCGTTTTCCATCACTTACATTGTCTACTGATGGAGGTGTAGGCTATAAATCAAGAACATCAACCCTTTCATTCAATTCGTCTGGAAAACCTATCCCATCGGAACACCGCCAACGAGAAATTTTTGAACGCTATTTTTCACCCAATGGGGGCGCTCCAAGCCACCAAAGAAGAAAAAGTATCCAACAGGGTATGAAAATAGTCGATCTCGTTTTGGAGGACAGTAAAACCCTAAAAAATCGATTGGGATCAAATGACAAAGCCAAATTAGATGAATATTTAACATCCTTGGATCAAGTAGAGAAGCAACTTACAAGAAACGAGAAATGGTTGGATGTGCCAATGAAAGAATTTGATGCCAGTCTAATCAATCTTGATGTCGACCCTACTGCTGCTCCTGAAGATTATGTCCGATCCATGATGGATCTGATGATCCTTGGGTTTCAAACTGATGCAACTAGAGTAATCAGTTATTTGATGGCGCGGGAGGATGGAATGGGATTTGGTGATAATTTTCCAAAAATAGCACTAGGTCTTCAAGGTCATCATACCATTTCTCATGATAAAGCCACCGGACATTGGGAGAATTGGGGACGTTTAGATCGTTGGTATGCGAAACAATTTGCTTATTTCATTAACAAAATGAAAAATACAAAAGATATACACGGATCATTACTTGACAACACACTCATACTCTACGGAAGTGCATGCAGCACAACCCACAATGCGAGGAATTATCCTTTGATTTTAGCAGGTGGATCAAAAATGGGGGTCAACCATGGAGAATACACAGTATTTGACGAAAAGCAGGAGAGATTGTCAAACCTATACCTAAACATGCTCAATAGATTAGACGTTGATTCCGAAAGTTTTTCGGATAGCACAGGAAAGTTGTCAACTTCTATTTTATAAAAGCATACGAATTCCTTCTAAGAAGATTATTTCTCCAACTTTAAAACGGCATACTTTCCTTTATTCCATCCGTGGACCAAAATATACAATTGTTTTGAACCATTTTTAGCAGTAATTATATGGGGCCAAACCTGATGAATATTTGTTAAATTTGGAATTTCCAAATCACCGGGTACTATGGTCGATTCAAGCTGAGTCCCAGTGTGTACATAGATAGGAGCTGATTTTTGGTTTCCAATGGCTTGCAATGCATTCAAAAAATAATGTTCCGACTTATAAGAAAGGTTACAAACAAGACTACCCTTAGGGATTTCATCAAAAATTTCAAGATATTTTCCCTTTTTAGTGAACTTAACCACTTGTCCCGCTGCTCGGTTTGCAACATAAATGTGATTCTTATGCGCATAAACTCCATGTGCGGTTTTGAACTGACCAGGTTTGTCTCCTTTTCCACCCCACGCAAGACGACCCCAAGTCCAAGTACCATTATTTTCAACAATTGTGAGTATAAAATCTCCCTTGGAATATCCGTGAGCCACATAGATTGTTCCCATCAAATAGGTTACATCAGTTACACCAAAATTACTATCATCTAAAGCAAAAAATTGGTTGGCTTCCTCAAATTCGAATTCTTTTCCAGTAGGTTTTAATACTTCGCTGATAATCTCTCCGTCTAGGGTCAATATGAGTACTCTTTTTCCTTCCTGAGCCAATGCAAGGAATTTTTCTCCTTTGTGAACAAAGAAAACAATACCATGAATGTTATCCTTTAATCTTTCATCAGTTCCAATTATTGTCCAGTGGGTCAGGTCAGAACTAATGGAGCAAAGGCCGTAGCCAGGAATTCCTGTGTAAACAATTCCTGTTTCCGGATCTTCATTAAAACCACCATGCATTTTGGGCTCGAACAAAATGGCTTCTTTTGGAAATGCAGCGGTAAGTTTTTGGTCCCATGAAAAAATAAAGTCTCCTTTTCCCGTTACCAATTTTACTTTATCGGCATATGTCGTGTCTTCTGAACTACTATGGTGTTTAACATCTTTATGAGTATGATGATTTTTGTTTAATTGTGACAACATTGGTGTCGAAAGACCGAGTGCAATCAAGGTTTTGATTACCAAAAATGCTGTTCTATTCATAATGGTTTGTTTATGCACTTAATTTACGTTTTTTTTATAACTCTAACGTCCAACGAGTCTAAAAATAGGTAAGAGTTTACAGGTAAATTATGGTAGAAATAATATTTTAAAAAAAAAATCCCACAGGTATTGATTATATATAGTATGGGTTTCTAAAATCGGAGAGACAAGGACTCGTACCTAAATTAAATACAGTAAAAATCTTATAAGAACAGAGTAATTACCTTAATAAATATAATCCTTTTTATTTTTTTAATCGTTTTAATCGTTTTTTAATACATTTGGACAATACACATTTTCTTTAACATGGGATCCTTAAAACTTTTATTTCCATCGAGGTTATGTTTTATTTAATAGGTTAATTAAACAAGTGAAATAAACAACTAATAATAGTAGTATAGTAGATACAATTTTGATATTTAAAATTGACTAAATCAAAAATATTTGATGTAATAATAGTAGGTGGAGGCTTGGCAGGATTGACAAGTGCAATTCATTTATCAAAGGTCAATCAAAATGTTTTACTCATCGAAAAAAACTCATATCCAAAACATAAAGTATGTGGAGAGTATATTTCAAATGAGGTAATTCCATATTTAAATTT
>TARA_B100000963_G_scaffold361782_1_pt1 | contig 68163 bp, 48 predicted proteins | sample TARA_B100000963 | Tara Oceans TARA_B100000963 (sample SAMEA2622097) | marine metagenome | biome: marine biome (ENVO:00000447); feature: surface water layer (ENVO:00002042); material: "saline water (ENVO:00002010), including plankton (ENVO:xxxxxxxx)" | depth 5 m | reverse complement strand
ATCTGTACCCGTCAGAAGTCGCTGGCGTCTATGGTGAAAGAGCGTATTGAAGCTTTCCCGTCGTCGGGCGAAATCAACAGCAAATTAAAAGATGCTGATGCAGCTCTGGCGCGGGTACTTGAAAAATACCAGCCACTGGCTGAGGTGATTGACGAAACCGATGGGATCGGCCTGGAATTTGGTAACTGGCGGTTTAATTTACGTAAATCCAATACTGAGCCGGTGATCCGTCTGAATGTTGAATCTAAAGGTGATATTGCTTTGGTTGAAGAAAAAACCAAAGAATTGCTGGATTTGATCAGAGCGGAATAAGCCAGACCGACTTAATTATTCAATAAAAAACACCAGCTTCGGCTGGTGTTTTTATTTCAGAGACTTAATTGTTGGCGCTTAGCGGCTGAAAATCATCAGAGCGTGAGATAACACCACTACTGTGGTTAACTGCATACGCAGTTTGGTATAAGCCACAACCATTTCTTTTGGCAGGGTAAGTACCTGTTTGTCGTAAAACATCATGAGCAGGTAACTAATACTCAACACGCCTAATACCCAGGGCGCGCCGGTTTGAGTTAAGCATATCCAGCCTACAATAGTCGGCAACATTGCCACGTACATCTGATGGGCTGGCTTATTACTGCTAATGGCATCGTACCAGTGCACGCCACCAAAAAACGACAACAGCACGGCTGAATACTGGGTAAAGTAAAGGTAGACCAGTGATTGTGGCAGGATATCGATAAAAGTCAGCGCATTTAAACCAATAAAAGGCAGCAAACCGGCGTAACCTAATTGCTTTATGAGAGGTTGCATTGTTATTGAAGTACCTTACTTATAATAAATATTTAAAATTTATTACGAAAATTTCTAATTAGTGGATTATTAAATCCGTCACATATTACCATTACTAATTAATTTAAAATCGCGCACGCAAACAATGTTAATTAAAAGTAAAGTTAAAGGTTAATATATTGTTAAGTTATTAATTGGTAATAAAAAAGGCCCGCAATGCGAGCCTTTATTCTTTAACAATTAAATTAACGTTATTTAATTGGCGTATATTTACGCTGAGTGTGACCGGTGTATAACTGGCGAGGACGACCGATCTTTTGTGCAGGATCAGACATCATTTCGTGCCAATGTGAAATCCAGCCAACAGTACGTGACAGGGCAAAGATACAGGTAAACATGTTAGTTGGAATACCGATTGCCTTCAGTACGATACCAGAGTAGAAATCAACGTTCGGGAACAGTTTCTTCTCGGCGAAGTACGGATCTTCAAGGGCAATACGTTCCAGCTCCATTGCTACGTCCAGCAGCGGATCCTGAACATTAAGCTCTTTCAGTACTTCGTGACAGCTTTCGCGCATTACTGTAGCGCGTGGATCGTGGTTTTTGTACACACGGTGACCAAAGCCCATCAGACGGAACGGGTCGTTCTTATCTTTTGCACGATTAATGAACTCTGGAATACGGTCTACAGAACCGATTTCTTCCAGCATATTCAGACAAGCTTCGTTAGCGCCACCGTGAGCAGGACCCCAAAGTGAAGCAACACCTGCAGCGATACAGGCATAGGGGTTTGCACCGGAAGAACCCGCTAAACGTACGGTAGAGGTTGATGCATTTTGCTCGTGGTCGGCGTGCAAGGTAAAGATACGGTCCATAGCACGTTCTACCGCCGGGCTGATTTTGTAATCTTCAGCCGGAACAGAGAACATCATGTTCAGGAAGTTAGCCGCGTAGCTCAGGTCGTTACGAGGATAAACAAATGGCTGACCGATGTTGTACTTGTAACACATCGCTACCAGGGTAGGCATCTTTGCGATCAGTCGGTGTGCACAACGTACACGCATGTCAAAATTAGAAACGTCCAGGTCGCTGTGATAGAACGAAGACATCGCACCAACAGTACCGTTTAGCATGGCCATAGGGTGGGCATCGTTACGGAATCCATGGAAGAACATGTGAATTTGCTCATGTACCATGGTGTGGCGTTTGATAGTGTTTTCGAATTCTTCGTATTCTTCTTTATTCGGTGCATCACCGTGCAGCAGCATGTGACAAACTTCCAGATAGCTGGCATCACGGGCCAGTTCGTCGATTGGGAAGCCGCGGTGTAACAATACACCTTCTGCGCCGTCGATAAATGTGATGGAAGACTCGCAAGATCCAGTCGCCAGGAAACCAGGGTCATAGGTGAAATAGCCGTGTTTACCAAGGGCACGAATATCAATCACATCTTGTCCTGCTGTACCAGACAAGATAGGAAGTTCAATTTCCTTGTCGCCCGCTTTCAGAATGGCTTTTTGATCTGCCATAAGTTGCTCTCCTCAGAATTTTCTTTATCGGGATGTTACTCAATTTTGAGCAATCCGGTGGGAAAAGTGGCGTATTTGTACTTTATTATGCAGTAACAAGTCAATTTTATTGCTTATATTACACATAAATATTCTAGATTGTTTCAGATTATACTGGTTATGTAGTACCCGGGATCAAGCATTTTTATCCTTTCTACGACCTAAGACTAATGTCCTAATACCACACAAAAAATTGTAATTATAATAGGTCGTGGATATACTCTGGCCTACTTAAATTGACTGAATATTTATTCTGTTAATTAAGTAATAAAATATTCACAAAATGTTAACATCTCATTGGATGAGAAAATTAACTTAGTAACAATCAGAATCACTCTGTCAGGACTCAACACGAGAGTGATTTGTCCCTACGGATAAAACAGGCAAAAATTGTGAAAAAGCAAAGACCAGTAAATTTAGACCTTAACACCATTAAATTTCCTCCCTCTGCTATTTCGTCAATTCTCCACCGCGTAACCGGCGTCGCAATGTTTTTTGCGCTGCTGTTTGTGATCTGGGCATGGGCCGTTTCGGTATCATCTCCAGAAGGCTTCGCCAACGTGCAGGCTTTAATGGATGGATTGATTGGAAAGATCATTGCAATCGGTACAGCTTCTGCGCTGACCTATCACATCCTTGGCGGTATCCGTCACGGCATAATGGATATGGGTCACTGGGAAGAGCTTGAGTCAGGTAACTTAAGTGCGCAAGTTGTTATTGGTTTGTGGGTGGTACTGACAGTAGTTATAGGGGTTGCGTTATGGTAACTAATCAGGCAAGCATCAAGCGTAATGGTGTACAGGATTACGTTTCTTTACGCGCAACTGCGGTAATTATCGCAGTCTACACATTCTTCATGGCTGGATTCTTTATCACGACTGAAGAAGTCACTTTCGACGTATGGCAGGGTTTGTTCTCTGGTATTGCGATGAAAGTATTCACCCTCGCTGCATTGGTTTCCATCATGATCCATGTTCGCATTGGTCTGTGGCAGGTGTTAACCGATTATGTTAAGCCAACCGGTCTGCGCGCTACCATTCAGTATGTTCTGAATATTATCGCGTTTGTATACGTGGCCGCTGGTTTGTTTGTTTTGTGGGGAGTGTAAAATGAGTTTACCCGTTCATGAGTTTGACGCCGTCGTAATTGGCGCCGGCGGTGCAGGTATGCGCGCAGCACTGCAAATCTCGCAGTCTGGCAAATCCTGTGCATTACTGTCAAAAGTGTTTCCAACCCGTTCGCACACAGTATCCGCTCAGGGTGGTATTACTGTAGCGCTGGGTAATTCCCATGAGGATAACTGGGAATGGCACATGTACGATACCGTTAAAGGTTCCGATTATATCGGTGACCAGGACGCTATCGAGTATATGTGTAAAACCGGTCCTGAAGCCATTATCGAAATGGAAAATATGGGTCTGCCTTTCTCTCGTTTCGAGAACGGAAAAATCTATCAGCGTCCATTTGGCGGCCAGTCCAAGAACTTTGGTGGCGAGCAGGGCGCACGTACCGCGGCAGCGGCTGACCGTACTGGTCACGCGTTACTGCATTTGCTGTATCAACAAAACGTTAAAAACAAAACTAAAGTATTCAGCGAATGGTACGCACTGGATCTGGTTAAGAACCAGGACGGCGATGTAGTCGGTTGTACGGCTATCGACATCGAAACCGGTGAAGTGGTTTATTTCAAATCCAAAGCTGTTGTTCTGGCAACGGGTGGTGCAGGGCGTATTTACGCATCGACCACTAACGCACACATCAACACTGGTGACGGTGTGGGCATGGCCCTGCGTGCCGGCGTTTGCGTGCAGGACATGGAAATGTGGCAGTTCCACCCAACCGGTATCGCCGGCGCGGGAACCCTGGTAACAGAAGGGTGTCGTGGTGAAGGTGGTTACCTGCTGAATAAAGACGGCGAGCGATTCATGGAGCGTTATGCGCCGAATGCTAAAGACTTAGCCGGCCGTGACGTAGTTGCCCGTTCAATGATGACCGAGATTCGTGAAGGTCGTGGTTGTGAAGGCCCATGGGGTACGCACATCAAACTTAAACTGGACCACCTGGGTAAAGACGTTCTTGAATCACGTCTGCCGGGTATCCTTGAACTGTCTCGTACCTTTGCGCACGTTGATCCGGTTAAAGAACCGATTCCGGTTATTCCAACCTGTCACTATATGATGGGCGGTATTCCGACTAACGTTGATGGTCAGTGTCTGACTCTGGACGAAAACGGTAACGACAAAGTCGTTAACGGTCTGTTTGCCTGCGGTGAGATTGCCTGTGTATCTGTACACGGTGCGAACCGTCTAGGCGGTAACTCATTGCTTGACCTGGTGGTGTTTGGTCGTGCTACAGGCTTACACCTGGGTGACAAACTGGACGAAATGACCCCGAGCCGCGAGGCTTCCGAATCTGATCTTGAAGGTGCTATGGCGCGTTTCAATCGTTGGGAAGGTTCAGAAAAAGGCAAAGGCGAAGACCCGGTTCAAATCAAGAAAGATTTGCAGGAATGTATGCAGCTTAACTTCTCGGTATTCCGTGAAGGGGATGCAATGGCCGAAGGTCTCAAGCAACTTAAAGAGATCCGTGAACGCCTTAAAACTGCACGTCTTGATGATAAGAGTGCCGACTTCAACACCCAGCGTATTGAGTGTTTAGAGCTCGATAACCTGATGGAAACTGCATACAGCACCGCTGTGGCAGCAAACTTCCGTACTGAAAGTCGTGGTGCACACAGCCGCTTTGACTACCCGGATCGTGATGACGAGAACTGGTTATGTCACAGTGTCTACAACCCGGCGACTGAAGCTATGGTTAAACGTGATGTCAACATGGCGCCTAAGCTTCGCGAAGCCTTCCCGCCAAAAGTACGTTCATACTAAGAGGGGTTAGATCATGCAATTAACTTTTTCGGTATACCGTTATAATCCGGAGGTGGATAATGCACCTCGCATGCAGGATTACACCCTGGAAGTGGAAGAAGGCCAGGATATGATGGTGCTGGATGCACTGATCCTTTTAAAGGAACAGGATCCAACATTATCGTTCCGTCGCTCTTGTCGTGAAGGGGTTTGTGGTTCTGACGGCATGAACATGAACGGCAAAAATGGCCTGGCGTGTATCACTCCGTTGTCAGCACTGGGCTCAGGTAAAGTGGTTATTCGCCCGCTGCCTGGTTTGCCGGTTGTGCGTGACCTGGTGGTCGATATGACCCAGTTCTACACTCAGTACGAGAAGATTAAACCGTTCTTAATTAACGACAGCAAACAGCCGCCGGCAAGAGAGCATCTGCAGTCTCCTGAAGAGCGTGCTAAACTGGATGGACTCTATGAGTGTATACTGTGTGCATGTTGTTCAACATCTTGTCCATCATTCTGGTGGAATCCGGATAAGTTCATCGGACCAGCCGGCTTATTGCACGCCTATCGATTCCTGATTGATAGCCGCGATACTGCAACAGACGAGCGACTGAACGATCTGGATGATGCTTTCAGCGTGTTCAGATGTCACGGTATCATGAACTGTGTAAGTGTATGTCCTAAGGGACTCAACCCTACAAAAGCAATTGGGCAGATTAAGTCCATGCTTTTACAACGGGCTGTTTAGCAATTAACTTGATTACTGCTTCAGTAACAAGTGAGTAATGCATAAATGGCCATCCTTATGGGGTGGCTATTTTTTTGTAAATGTGGTCGGGTAAGACGTCCGACCTGATAGTTTTATTGACAACCTAGCAAGGCACAATAATGCAAGAAAGCGTGATGAAAGCGTGGTGGGACTCATCGCACATGGCTGGAGCCAATGCTGCCTATGTGGAAGCATTGTACGAAGCCTACCTTGACGACCCGCAGAGTGTCTCTGATTCCTGGCGTGAAACCTTTGACGCTTTACCCAAAGTGGATGGGGTGGAATTAGAAAGTAACCATAGCCTTATCAAAGACCAGTTCCGCAAACTGGCGTCTCTGGGACCACTGGCCCGTTGTAGCAGTGGGTCTGCTACCACAGCGAGCAGTAATCAGTCTGACCAGAAACAGGTTAAGGTGTTGCAGTTAATTAACGCCTATCGATTCCGTGGGCACCAACATGCCAACCTCGATCCGCTGGGATTGTGGAAACAGGAACGGGTCAGAGACCTGGAGTTGTCGCATCACAATCTATCCGAGACGGATTTTGATACGGTTTTCAACGTTGGCTCTTACGCCATCGGTAAAGAAACCATGCCATTAGGTGAACTGTTTAAATCATTAAACAGAACCTATTGCAGCTCCATTGGTGCAGAATACATGCATATCACCGATACCGAGCAAAAGCGCTGGTTACAACAACGTATTGAATCAGTCGAAGCGCGTCCTGAATTAGATCGCGATTCGAAAATCGATATCCTCAAAGGCCTGGTTGCCGCTGACGGTATGGAAAAGTACCTGGGCTCGAAATTCCCGGGCGCTAAGCGTTTCTCACTGGAAGGTGGCGATGCGCTGATCCCGATGCTCAAAGGGCTTATCAAAGAAGCCGGTTCACAAGGCACCAAAGAAGTTGTTGTGGGCATGGCTCACCGTGGCCGTCTTAACGTGCTGGTTAACGTACTGGGTAAAAACCCGTCAGTACTGTTTGACGAATTTGGTGGCAAGCACGACGAGTCGTTAGGCGCTGGTGACGTAAAATACCATGCCGGTTACTCTTCCGACTTCGCTACGCCGGGCGGTAATGTTCACCTCGCGCTGGCCTTTAACCCGTCACACCTGGAAATTGTTAACCCGGTGGTTATGGGCTCAGTTCGTGCTCGTCTTGACCGTCGCGAAAACAGCGCACTTAAGGTTCTGCCGGTAACTATCCACGGTGACTCGGCAATTGCCGGTCAGGGTGTGGTTCAGGAAACCTTTAACATGTCGCAAACCCGCGGGTTTGCAGTAGGTGGTACGGTTCGAATCGTTATCAACAACCAGGTTGGTTTCACCACCTCGAAAATTGAAGATACCCGTTCCACCCAGTACTGTACTGACATCGCTAAAATGGTTCAGGCGCCGATTTTGCACGTTAATGCAGACGACCCTGAAGCTGTGTTATTTGTTACCAAGCTGGCGCTTGATTTCCGTAACAAATTTAAGCGCGATGTAGTAATTGATCTGGTTTGTTATCGCCGTCACGGCCACAACGAGTCGGATGAGCCAAATGCTACGCAGCCGGTGATGTATCAGAAGATTAAAAAGCATCCGGTACCACGTGAGATTTATGCCGAACAGCTGATTGCCGAAGGTGTACTGGGCAAACAGGATGCCGATAAACTTATCGAAGACTATCGGGCTGCTATGGATCATGGCGCCTGCGTGGTTGAAGAATGGCGGCCAATGACCGAGCACAGTGTTGACTGGCATCCGTATCTCGGCCATGACTGGGATACGCCGTACGATGGCAGCATTAGTCTGGATGAACTTAAGTCACTGGGCGATCGCCTGGTGTCTTACCCGGAAGACGTAAAATTACAGTCACGGGTGAATAAGGTTTATAACGACCGTAAAGCCATGATTGCCGGTGAGCGTAACCTCGACTGGGGTATGGCCGAACTGCTGGCTTACGCATCCATTGTCAAGGGTGGCACCAGTATCCGTCTGACCGGTCAGGATTCAGGCCGTGGTACATTCTTCCATCGCCATGCCGTATTACACAATCAGGCTGATGCCTCAACTTACATGCCGCTTCAGCATATCAGCGAAGATCAGGAAGCTATCGAGATTTATGACTCGGTTCTGTCTGAAGAAGCGGTTATGGCATTTGAATACGGTTACGCCACAGCTGAGCCAACTTGTCTGACTATCTGGGAAGCGCAGTTTGGTGACTTTGCCAACGGTGCCCAGGTGGTATTCGACCAGTTCTTAAGTTCAGGTGAAGCCAAATGGGGTCGTTTATGCGGTCTGACAGTGCTGTTACCACATGGTTATGAAGGCCAGGGCCCTGAGCACAGCTCAGCACGTCTTGAGCGCTTCCTGCAACTGTGTGCCGATCACAACTGGCAGGTTTGTGTACCTTCAACGCCTGCTCAGGTGTTCAACATGATCCGCCGTCAGGTGATTCGCCCAATGCGTAAGCCATTGATTGTGATGTCACCTAAGTCATTGCTACGTCATCCTATGGCGGTTTCTTCACTGGAAGAACTGTCTGAAGGTGTATTCCACAACGTGATTGGCGAAGTGGATGAACTGCCGGCCAAAGACGTAAAACGTGTGGTGATGTGTTCTGGTAAGGTTTATTACGACCTGCTTGATCAACGCCGTAAGAATGAACAAACCGATATCGCCATTATTCGTCTGGAACAGTTATATCCGTTCCCGCAGGAAGAATGCGCGAAGATCGTGGCTGAATACAGCCATGTTAAAGATTGGGTTTGGTGTCAGGAAGAGCCACAAAACCAGGGTGCCTGGTATTGTAGCCAACATCATTTCTGGCAGGTAATCCCAGATGGTGCCAAGTTAACATATGCGGGACGTGCGGCTTCAGCGTCGCCTGCCGTAGGTTATTTATCCGTTCACAACCAGCAACAGAAAGCCCTGGTTGAAGACGCTCTCACGATAAAATAAGGAACAGAGATGACAATTGAGATAAAAGTTCCGGTTCTACCCGAGTCAGTTGCCGACGCCACGATTGCAACCTGGCACGTAAAAGCCGGGGACAGTGTAAAACGCGACCAGAACCTGGTAGACATTGAGACAGACAAGGTGGTACTGGAAGTTGTTGCCCCTGCAGATGGTGTTATCGGTGAGATTATCGATGAAGAAGGTGCAACCGTACTTGGTGAACAAGTGATTGCTAAACTGGAAGAGGGCGGTGCTGCACCGGCCAAATCTGAAAGCAAAGCTGACGCTGAGCCTGCTAAAGCAGAAGCACCAGCGGCAGAGGAAGCAAGCGGCGAAACCGTAGACATCAAAGTACCGGTACTGCCTGAGTCAGTGGCTGATGCAACCATTGCTACCTGGCACGTTGCGCCAGGCGAAAAAGTAAGCCGCGACCAGAACCTGGTTGATATCGAAACCGATAAAGTGGTACTTGAAGTGGTTGCGCCGGCGGACGGCTCAATCGCCGAAGTACTGGCTGAAGAAGGCACCACGGTAACTGCCGAAGAAGTGATTGCCAAATTCACTGAAGGTGCAGGCTCTTCTGCGCCAGCTGCCGCAGCGAGTGAAGAAAGCAGCAGCGATGACGGTGACAGCGATGCGCTGAGCCCGTCGGTACGTCGCCTGTTAGCAGAAAAAGGCGTTGACCCGGCAAAAGTAAAAGGTTCAGGCAAAAACGGCCGTATCACCAAAGAAGATGTTGAGCAGTACCTGAAGTCTGACAGCAAGCCGGCTGCAGCCAGCCCTGCGTCAGAAGAAGCACCTGCAGCGCCTGCCGGTGAGCGTAGTGAAAAACGTGTACCTATGACACGCCTGCGTAAAACCATTGCTAACCGCCTGCTGGAAGCGAAAAACTCTACCGCTATGTTAACCACGTTCAACGAAGTTAACATGAAGCCTATCATGGACCTGCGTAAGCAGTATCAGGAAGGCTTTGAGAAGCGTCACGGTATCCGTTTAGGCTTTATGTCTTTCTATGTGAAAGCGGTTACTGAAGCGCTGAAGCGTTTCCCTGAAGTTAATGCTTCACTGGACGGTGATGACATCGTTTATCACAACTATTTTGATATCTCGATTGCGGTTTCAACGCCACGTGGTCTGGTTACCCCGGTACTGAAAGATTCAGATACCCTGGGTATGGCCGGTATCGAGAAAGGTATCAAGGAACTGGCTATCAAAGGCCGTGACGGCAAACTGTCTATGGCAGAGCTGCAAGGTGGTAACTTCACCATCACCAACGGTGGTGTGTTTGGTTCACTGATGTCTACGCCAATCATTAACCCGCCACAAAGCGCTATCCTGGGTATGCATAAGATCCAGGACCGCCCAATGGCAGTTAACGGCAAAGTTGAAATTTTACCAATGATGTATCTTGCGTTGTCTTACGACCACCGGATCATCGATGGCAAAGAATCGGTAGGCTTCCTGGTCACCGTTAAAGAAATGCTGGAAGATCCAACACGTCTGCTTCTGGATGTGTAAGACTTTCGTAGCATAACTATATGTGAAGATGATACTCATGTATCATCTTCACATGCTGGTATTTGGGGACGGATACCAGTTGGGAATTAGTCGAGCCAGATATTGGCTTTCGTTTAAATAATAATCGGAAAGAAACACCATGAATTTGCATGAATACCAAGGTAAGCAGCTATTCAAAGAATACGGCTTACCTGTTTCTGAAGGATACGCATCAGATACCCCTCAAGGTGCAGTAGAAGCTGCTGACCGTATTGGCGGTAACGAATGGGTTGTTAAGTGTCAGGTCCACGCTGGTGGCCGTGGTAAAGCTGGCGGTGTTAAGCTGGTAAAAACCAAAGACGAAATTCGCGCTTTTGCTGAAAAGTGGTTAGGCAAAAACCTGGTGACATTTCAGACTGACGAGAACGGTCAGCCTGTAAGCAAGATCTTAGTAGAGTCTTGCACTGATATCGCAAACGAATTGTACTTAGGTGCTGTGGTAGACCGTGGCACACGCCGCGTTGTTTTCATGGCGTCTACTGAAGGCGGTGTTGAAATTGAAACCGTTGCAGAAGAAACCCCGGAAAAAATCCTGAAAGCTGAAATCGACCCAATCGTTGGTCCTCAGCCTTATCAGGCGCGTGAAATGGCGTTTAAACTGGGTCTGCAAGGCGTACAGGTTAAGCAATTCGTACAGATCTTCTTAGGTCTGGCAAAAATGTTTGAAGACCTGGACCTGGCGTTAATTGAAATTAACCCGCTGGTAATCAAAGAAGACGGCAACCTGCACTGTCTGGACGCTAAACTGGGCGTAGACAGTAACGCAATGTACCGTCAGCCTAAGCTGAAGGACATGAAAGATCCTTCACAGGAAGATGCTCGTGAAGCACACGCTGCTCAGTGGGAACTGAACTACGTAGCACTGAACGGTAACGTTGGCTGTATGGTTAACGGTGCGGGTCTGGCCATGGGTACCATGGACATCGTAAACCTGCACGGCGGTAGCCCGGCTAACTTCCTCGATGTTGGTGGTGGCGCAACTAAAGAGCGTGTTGCTGAAGCATTCAAAATCATTCTGTCTGACGACAACGTGAAAGCCGTTCTGGTTAACATCTTCGGCGGTATCGTACGTTGTGACATGATCGCAGAAGGTATCATCGGCGCAGTTAAAGAAGTAGGCGTTGAAGTACCTGTTGTTGTACGTCTTGAAGGTACCAATGCAGACCTTGGCCGTGAAGTGCTGGGTAACTCTGGCTTGGATATCATCGCTGCAGAATCATTGACTGATGCAGCAGAGAAAGTTGTTGCAGCTGCGGAGGGCAAATAATGTCAGTTTTGATCGGTAAAGATACTAAAGTTATCTGTCAGGGTTTCACTGGCGGTCAGGGTACTTTTCACTCTGAACAAGCGCTTGCCTACGGTACGCAAATGGTTGGTGGTGTTACGCCTGGTAAAGGTGGCACTGAGCACTTAGGTTTGCCAGTATTTAACACAGTGCGTGAAGCGGTTGAAGCAACTGGCGCCACAGCCTCTGTTATCTACGTTCCAGCTCCTTTCTGTAAAGACTCAATTGTTGAAGCAGTAGATGCAGGCATCGAATTAGTGGTTTGTATCACTGAAGGTATTCCTACGCTGGATATGCTTTACGTTAAAGAATACGTAAATGCTAAAGGCGCACGCATGATTGGTCCAAACTGTCCGGGTGTAATCACTCCGGGTGAGTGTAAGATTGGTATCATGCCTGGTCATATCCACAAGCCTGGTAAAGTTGGTATTGTTTCACGCTCTGGTACGCTTACGTACGAAGCAGTTAAACAAACTACTGACGAAGGATTTGGTCAGTCTACCTGTGTTGGTATTGGTGGTGACCCAATTCCGGGTTCTAACTTCATCGATATCCTGAAGTTGTTCCAGGACGATCCTCAAACCGAAGCGATTGTTATGATCGGTGAGATCGGTGGTACTGCAGAAGAAGAAGCGGCAGCGTTTATCAAAGAAAACGTGACTAAGCCGGTTGTTTCTTACATCGCTGGTGTTACTGCTCCTCCGGGCAAACGTATGGGTCACGCTGGTGCGATTATCGCTGGCGGTAAAGGTACTGCAGACGAGAAATTTGCAGCCCTTGAAGCAGCAGGCGTTAAAACTGTTCGCTCACTGGCCGACATCGGTAAAGCACTGCGCGAACAAACTGGTTGGTAAATACCTCTGGTCAAGCGCCGATGCGTTAACAATTTATTGTTTGGTAAAAGCCCGCTTTATGCGGGCTTTTTTATTATTTATCAAAAAGATAGGCAATTTAAGACGCCCTTAGGGATCTCCTCTTTTATTACTATAAATCTATTGTGAAAAATTTGTAAAAAAAGTTAGCTGAATACGTATGCATGACATTTTCAGTTTTTCACCTAGCAATTAGTATGAAATTCGGTAATCAAACCGGCGAAATGTTGCACAGCATTTCTCAACATAACTAATAATGGGGAAAACATGAAAACGTTCAAACCCAGTGCTATCACTCTGGCACTATTAACCAGTGGGTTGGTTTTCACTAGTTATCCGCTTTTGGCGCAAGACTCAGCGCAAAACAGTGACCAGGGAAAACAGGAAGAAGCTATAGAGCGCATTGAGGTGCGCGGTTTTAGCAGCAGTCTAATTCAGTCACTCAACCAAAAGCGTTTTGGTGATACCGTTTCAGAACAACTCTCAGCCGACGACCTGGGCGGCTTGCCCGACGTCAGTATGGCCGATGCACTCACCCGGTTACCGGGGATATCCGCGGTACGAACCGGTGGTCAGGCTGCGGAGATTAATATTCGGGGCTTATCCGGAGACTTTGTCTTCTCGACACTGAACGGCCGGGAACAGGTATCTACCAGTGGCAGTCGTTCAATCGAATTTGATCAGTACCCGTCTGAATTGATTAATTCAGCAGCCGTCTATAAATCCCCCAAAGCATCGCTGATTGAGGGCGGGGTGGCCGGTACGGTTGAGTTACAAACCGCAAGCGCGTTAGCTAAAGATGACAAACATACTTTTAATGCCAATGTGCGCGGTATGTTTAACGACCGGGCCAACGAAGTGGCCGACGCAGAAGAGTTTGGCCACCGCCTGAGCTTTTCCTATCAGGGCAAGTTCTTAGATGACACCCTGGGTGTTTCCCTTGGTTACGCCAGGTTATATCAACCCAGTGTTTCTACTCAGTTTATCGGCTTTGCCTACAATGCCGAAGTTGATGTCGATGGTCTGGCCGGTGATGAGGAGAATTATAACCCGAATTCAGATGTGCCCCGGGAAGATCAGTGCCTGGAATGTGAACTCATTTCCGAAGGCTTTGAAATGCAGCACAAGGGTGGTGAGGAAACCCGCAACGGCTATGTTGCGGCCATTGAGTGGGCACCGCTTGATAACTTCACCTTAAAAGCAGATGCCTTCGTATCCAAATTTGATTCAGAAGCCTTTGCCCGTGGTTTCCGGGTAAAACTCGGTGGTGTTAATACCGAAATTTACAATCCGGTGGTGGTGAATAACAGTGTTGTAGGCGGCACCTTTGTGCGTTCCGATAGCAGTGAAACCCGTATCGAACTGGTTAATGACGATAATCAGGATTTCGATAAAGTAGAAAGCTACGGTATCAACGCTGACTGGCAGATCACCGATAATTTCGCCGCACAGTTTGATATTGCATTATCAAAAGCTAACAGTAATTTCCGCAATGGCTTGTTGTGGTCACTGGTTGGTGAGGATGCCACCGCCGCCAGTCCCCGCTTTGATGAAAATATACAGATCTCGTATCTGCTCAATGGTATGGACTTACCAGACTTACAGTTCAATCAGGCCGATGCCTTTACCGATCTGGACCGGGTTATGGTCAGTAAGTATGGCATTTATCCCTATGTTAACAGTGATGAACTGGATGCCTACCGGGCTGATTTCCAGTATTTTATTGATACCGACTTCATATCATCCATCGAGTTTGGTGGCCGCTACTCAGATCGCACCTACAGTAACGATCGCTCGGTGTTTGAATATGGTAACGACCAGGCATTTTCCTCGAGCCAGCCGCCGCTGCGTCTGACCGATGATTTAGCCGAAGTAGTGAACTGGCAGGGCGACTTTGCTTACTTTCCCAATTACCTTTCCATTGATTTGGGCAAAGCGCTTCAAGCCTGGTTCCCTTCCGGGATACCGCAACCGGCGCAAACCTGGGGAGCAGGAGACCCGGGTGTAATTAATGGCCCTGACGATGCCACTGTGTCTACCGCATGGTCGGTCCTGGAAAGTGGAGACGTGTTTGAAACCGTCTCTGCTGCTTACCTGATGGCTAATATCGATACTGAAATCGGCGGATTACCGATTACCGGTAATATCGGCGTTCGCTATGTAAAATCCAAACAGAGCTCTACCACATTGCAGCGGGCTACCATGTTTGTTGAAGATCCGGAGACCGGTCAGGATGTAGAGGTCAGCGATCCCACTGCCGGGGCACAAAATATTGTCGATGAGCTTGGCTACATCAATAATTTCTATCGACCGACCATACTCACTTACGAGTACACTGATGTCCTGCCGTCGATTAACTTAAATTTCCAGCTTACGGATAACTCGCAACTTCGTGTTGCTGCTGCGCGGGTAATGGGCCGGGCCCCGATCAATCGCTTTGCAGCCAATGCGTCCACCAACGTTGAGCTAATCAGTGCTACCCAGAACCGCGACTCCGGTGAGATTACCTTATCCAATCAGCAGGCGCGCATTTCGGGGTCATCGAATAACAGCCCTTATCTGGATCCGTTTTACGCTACTCAGTATGACATTTCCTATGAGCACTACTTTGATGACAGTGACGGCGCGATTGTTGTTGCAGGGTTTTATAAGAACATTGAGTCGTTTATCGAAAACATCGCCATCGAACCCTATGATTTTGAAGGCAACGGCTTTGTAGTGCCGGATTCAGTTACGGTACCGGTGTTTTACGAAGCCGATTATCCGGGCCAGGCGCCTGAGCAGGTTGTAGATAATACCGGAGCGCCGGTTACCGTTACGGTGCCTACCACTGATGGTCGCTATGAAACCGCTATTAATAATGCCCGCGGCGGTTACATTCGCGGTATAGAGCTGGCTTATACCCAGATATACAGTGACTTACCGGGTATGTGGTCGGGACTGGGCGTTAATGCCAGCTATTCGTATACAGAAAGTGAGATACAGCGCACCGTCGGCAATGGCGTGTATGCCAGCCAGCTACCGGGCTTGTCAGAAAACGTTGCCACGATGACCTTGTTCTGGGAATACGAAGGGTTTGAAACCCGGGTGTCTGGCCGCTACCGCGACGCGTTTGTTTCCAGGCAGGTCGCGGTCAACGATCAGACCGTCAATTTTGATTCCGAGTTAGTGGTGGACTATCAGGCATCATATGAAATCAACGACAACATAAGTGTGTTGTTCCAGATAAATAACCTGACCGATGAACCCACCAAAAGCTATTTCACCTCGCCTGAACAAACAGGAACCATTCAGTTCTTCGGAACCCAATACTTCCTGGGGATGACTTACTCGCTATGAATACTTTTACTCAACCCACAGCATCCACCGGCATGCTGTATAAAATACTGGCTGGCCTAATGGTGTTAGTGGTGCTTACCCTTACCGGGTGCGGCAGTTCTGGCACAGACTCTGGTTCCAATGACTTGTTGGTGTGTGATGCGCCTCTGGTGCCCGATGAAGCTGGCATGATGTGCGTGGAAAAACCGCCCATTGCTTGCGATCCACCCACGGTACCTAATGAAGACAACAGTGCCTGCGTGGTTGGTGCTGATCCAACGCTGGACGATCCGGTGTATTTCCCAACTGCTAATCAGGCCGTGTTGTACTACAACCGTGCTGGAGTAGGGGCCACAAATGATCCTGGCGACAGTGCCTATGACGGCTGGAAACTGCATACCTGGAATAATGATGCCTGTGACGCTTACGCAGATGGCGATACCGACTGGGCCAATGGCCGGGCGATTTCTGGTATCGATCCTAACTTCGGGGCTTACTGGATCCTGGAGCTTAAACCCGGCGTAGCCGGAACTCCGGGCGCCTGTCATAACTTTATTATTCACAAAGGGACTGACGATGCAGGCAAAGAAATGGGCGGCACCGATTTCCAGGCTCCACTGGATCAGGACGATGAAACCTTCACACGGATGAACTTTACGCTCTCCGGCGTGCCCACCGTCTTTGAATTTCCTTTGTTATCACTTGGTCCGCAACCGGTAAAAATTGAAGGTGCAGCGGCGCACTGGCTGGATACCCAGGTCGTGTTATGGGACGTACCGGACGGTGTTGAAACGGTTAAACTGCATTATTCTGCCGCGGCCGATTTGGCCACCACGGTGGAAAATGGTCTTAACGGTGCCGCCGTCGAACTCAGCGCAACCAGCCTTACCGAAGATCAGGTTGCTATTGCCCCACATCTGGCTTCATTACCGGCATTCGAAGGCCAGTGGAGTAGCGATGAGGCCAAAGCAGTGCTAAAAACCCAGGTGGTTGTGGGCGGTTATGCAAGCGACGGTACTTTGCTGGCAGCCACACGTTTACAACATGCCAACGTACTCGACCAGTTATACACCCGCGGTGAAAATGACGCCGATGAAGCCATGCTTGGTGGGGTCTATAGCGATGAAGGCATTACCGCAGCAGTCTGGGCTCCTACAGCAACGGAAGTAAACTTGCTGGTATTCAATGATGATAAGACTTTGGCTAACCGTTACCCAATGGCCTTCGATGACACGTCTGGCGTCTGGTCCTATGCCGGTGATACCAGTCTCGACGGAAAGCTCTATCGTTATGAAGTCACCGTTTATTATCCATCGCTGGAGGAAATTACCACGCTCGAAGTAACCGATCCGTACTCGGTGTCATTATCGACCAACGGGCGCTTCTCACGCTTTGTAAATTTAAGTGATGAATCGCTGAAACCAGACGGTTGGGATACCCAGTGGATCCCGGAGATTGCGAATCCGGAAGATGCGGTGATTTACGAAGGGCACGTGCGCGACTTCAGTATTCGCGATATGTCTACCAGTGAAGCCAATCGTGGTAAATACCTGGCCTTTACCGAAACCGGCAGTGATCCTGTCAATCATTTACAGACCCTGGCCGATGCGGGATTAACCCATTTTCACATTCTGCCCAGCAATGACATTGCCACTATAGACGAAGACCCGGCCAATACCGTGGACATCTACGATACCGTAGGTCAGCTTTGTGTGAAAAAACCGGATGCCCAGGTGTGTAACGAAGAAGATGCAGCCAGCATTTTACTGGATGTGTACAACAGCTACGACCCGCTATCCCAGGCAGGCAGTGCCCAGGCGCTGACCCAGGATTTACGCAGTGTCGACAGCTTTAACTGGGGGTATGACCCGCATCATTTCAATGCGCCGGAAGGGAGTTATGCGTCCAGTGCTGAAGGGGGCGAGCGGATCATTGAGATGCGCGCAATGGTACAGGCGCTGCACGAGATTGGCCTGCGGGTTGCCCTTGATGTGGTGTACAACCACACCAATGCATCAGGTATCTTTACTAAATCGGTACTCGATAAAGTGGTGCCCGGTTACTACCATCGTTATGAAACGGATACTGGTGCTATTGTGCGGGAAACCTGTTGCGAGGATACCGAGCCGCGTAACGTAATGATGGAAAAGCTGATGCTGGACTCATTGTCGATGTGGGCCAGTGAATACAAGTTTGATGCTTTCCGCTTTGACATAATGAGTCAGTCGACCAAAGACAGCATGGTGCGCTTACGTGAAGCCATCCAGGCTATCGATCCTGACAACTACTTTTACGGTGAAGGCTGGAACAAGATAGACCGTGGTTACGAGCAGGCTAACCAACTGAATATGGCCGGTACGGAAATTGGTACCTATAACGACAGACTGCGTGATGCGATCCGCTATGGTCATATTTTTAACCCCGACAGTGATTCAGCACTGTATGAGCAGGACCGGGTCAAAATGGGCATGGCCGGAACGCTGGCTGACTTTGTATTAAACACCTCGGGTGGACGCGCTACCACGGCCTCAGCACTTGGTGGTTATGCTAAGGATCCTGCCGACATTATCAATTATGTGTCCAAGCACGATAATGAAACCCTGTGGGATCAGCTCAACTACGTGTTACCAGAGTCGCTAACCCTCCACGAACGAGTACGGGCGCAAAATGCCGGTATGGGAATTACTTTGTTATCCCAGGGCATTCCATTTTTACAGATGGGCGGTGATATGTTGCGCTCTAAATCCATGGATCGCGACAGCTACGACTCCGGTGACTGGTTTAACTACGTAGATTTCACCATGCAAACCAACAACTGGAATGTGGGTTTACCGCTGGCTGAGAAAAACGAGGCCCGCTGGTCAGAAATGGGCCAGTTTGTGTCATCGCCTGAACGGGCTGCCAGCATGACGGAAATTGAACTGGCGGCAGAAGTGTTTAAGGAATTTCTAACCATTCGCCAGACCAGTCCGTTATTCCGACTCACTACCGCTGAGGAAATCATGCAGCGGGTAGGTTTCCATAATCTGGGTACCCGCCAGCAGGTTGGCCTGATCGCCATGAGCATTGACGACGGCTATAACAGTGAGGCAGAAACCCTGCTTACTGATATCGATGTTAATTACGATGCCGTGATGGTAATGGTAAATACCGGTTATGAGGAAAAGACCCTGAGCGTCAATACCGCTAGTGGTTTTATGCTGCACCCGGTTCAGCAAAGCTCTTACGACAGCACCGTACGCGGCGCTTATTTCACCGAAGATCAAGCGGGCAATGGCAGCTTTACCGTGCCAGCGCTAACCATCGCGGTATTTGTTAAGCCACAGGCCGGCGCACAGGGTTATGGTCTGGCGAGTTACGCCACCGCGGGAGCTCCTGATGTTGTGCCTTACGGTGATACGCCGGTTTATCTGCGCGGTAGCATGAATGGCTGGGGCACAGACGGTGATTTCAGTTATCAGGGTAACGGTATCTACACCGTAACAGCCCAGTTAACTGCGGGTAATCAGTATGAGTTTAAGTTTGCCTCCGAAGATTGGGCAACGGTTAACTTTGGTGCAGCCAATGCGTCTGAAACAACCGTTACCGAGAGCGTACCCGTAGCGCTGGGCACTACGAACAACAATCTGTTCTTTACCCCCGCAATCGATGCTACCTATCTGTTTACCGTGGATGCCAGCGATCCGCAGGCACCGGTATTAACGATAGAAAACGAGGAGCCTTATGCGGGAACCGAGGTTTACCTGCGCGGCGGCTTTAACGGCTGGGGAACAGATACACCACTGCTGTATCAGGGCGGTCGTCAGTATCAGGTGGCTATGTCACTGGCTGCTGGCAGCTATGAGTTTAAGGTTGCATCTGAAGACTGGGCAACCGTAAATCTCGGGGCAATCTCAGGAGCTGATGACGATAAACAGGTAGTACCTGGTGAGCCGGCATACCTGGCGGCGACCAATGACAACCTGGTACTGACCATTGAAGAAGACGGTGACTATGTGTTTGTACTTGATGCTACCGATAAGGCCGAACCTGTACTCAAAGTCTTCAATGAGCAATTCTTTGGTAATACCCCGGTTTATCTGCGCGGTGGTATGAATGGCTGGGGCACCGATGATGAGCTTATCTATCAGGGCGCTGGTGTTTATGCCGTTGATATAACTCTGGGCGGTGGTGCTACCGAATTTAAGGTGGCCTCAGAAGACTGGGCGACTGTGAATCTGGGTAATCCGGACGATGCCCTGACCAATACCGTTGAAGAGGGTGTTGGTAAGGTTCTGGGCTCCAGTAATAATAATCTGATGATTGAACTGGCAGCCGGAACCTACGAGTTCAGGGTAACCGGTCCGGATGCTTCCCAACCCATCCTGACGGTTATTGCGAAATAACCCTGACTTGTTGTACCGTAAAAGCGCGCCAGGTTTCCGGCGCGCTTTTTTTTGGGGAAATGATAATGCGCAGGTTCGCACGTTTACTATTAGTTAGCTGGTGTTTGATGGCGTTTTGGCCGTCTTATGCTAATGAGCCCCAGATGGATCTGGCGCCTGCCTATACCTGGCTGGAATTACTGGATAACGGTCGCTACTACCAGACCTGGCAATATGCCAGTCAGGGTTTTAAGCAACGTATTGACGCCTCGCAGTGGGATCAGGTACTAAAAGGAACCCGAAGCAAACTGGGGGATTTAACCAACCGTAATCTCACGGGTTACGGCAAGCGCCAGAAGTTCAGCGGTTTGCCCGACGGGGAATACTGGGTGTTAAAGTTTGCCAGTGAGTTTGAGAAGGCCAGTTCACTCAGTGAAATCCTGGTCCTGACAGAAGAACAAGGCCAGTTGAAAGTTACCGCCTACTTTATTCAGTAGGCGGGTTAATCTCAAAATCCACCTTAACTGCTAAATGATCAGAGTAGTGGCGATAGCTCTTATCTGTTAACCGGTCACAGTGGTTTACTCTTAGCTCAGGACTGGTCCATAAGCGGTCCAGTTTGAACAGGGGCAGGTGGCTTGGGAAGCTTCTGCCCGTGCGAAGCTGATGGTAAGTTTGATCAAGCCGTTTAAATAGCCGGGTGTTTAGCCACCACTCGTTCATATCACCACCGAGGCAGGCCGGCATCTGATTCCGCTCATTAATAGACAGCATGATCTCGTGCAATTGTCTGGCCTGATAGGCGCGCTCTTTCTTTTTGAGTCCCAGATGGGCGTTCAGCAGACTAAGCGGCTGTTTGTCCAGGGTCACCACAACGTGCTGCAGGGTGCGCGGTTCGCGACGGGGAACGCTGATATTAAACTGCTGGCGGTGCAAAACCGGATGGCGGGTGAGAATAGCATTGCCATACCAGCCATGTTGGGTAGTCACCGTTGGCGCAGGTATCAACATGTATTTACCGTCAGCACAAATTGCACTGATATCATCGTTTACGTCGCGCCCAGCGGAGCGGGTATCCATTTCCTGAAGTAATACAAAGTCGGCGTCCTGTTCAACCAGAAAGCGGCCGATGCGGGCATAATCCTGAATGCCGTCCCGGCCGACGCCGCTATGCAGATTATAGGTAATTAAGCGATACATTCTTCAGATTCTTCTTTTGCCTCTTCTTTTTTCGCCTGATACATTTTGGCCGCTTTCTGCGAGCCAATGATCATTGCCAGCCAGAACACCAGGCCACCTACCAGATAGCTTACAGTCTCGGCTGAAGGGTTTCTGAAAATTTGCATGATAGAGTCACCTACCAGGCCTTTCGCAACCATCTGTGGCGCCATGCCCAGAAAGGTGCCAATTAAGAATTGGATCAGTGTGATAGATGAAATACCGGCCACCAGGTTCACCAGACTGAAAGGAGCTACCGGCAGCATGCGAATGGCTGCAACGCCAATGATGCCGCTTTTTTTCAGCTTCTCATCAACCGCCTCAACTTTAGGGCCACCCAGCTTGCGTAGTCCGGCATTACCTAACAGTTTACCCAGCAGGAACGTTGTGCCGGCGCTCAGAAGGGCACCCATGATGCCGTATATCGGACCCCATATCGGTCCGAAAATGGCAGCCACCGCCAGAGATAGCACGGTAACCGGGAAGAACAGGAGACCTCCCACCAGATACACCAGTAATACGGTCGGTAAAGCAAAGTACGTACCGCGGCTTTCTTCCAGGAAGGCCTGAATACGGTCGCCATCGAGCCATGGGACGGTATTACTAATAAGGATCAGCGCACCGGCTATCAGCGCCAGAATGATAACTCCAAGAGTAATCATAATTGTCCGGCGACGAGGATTGGTAATGGCACTGAATTTACCATGAAAATCCGGTATTGCCGGACCAAGCGGCTCCTCCGGATCAGAAATACTCCGAAATACATTGGCTTTCGATGCGGTAGTAAATTCACTATCATCAATTTCTGTGAGCACATAGCCGTGGGCTAACTGACCTTCCATGATGGCCGTTACCGGCGCATCACTGTCGATCAGTTCCTGCATCTGGTCGGTCTCCCGGCCCGTATGTTCTGCCAGCAGATCGTTACGAACAAATTCGATGCAGCGCTGGTTCTCTTCCGTGCTGCCATGAAAGACCAGATCGACTTCGGTATCCAGTGTCATTGAGCGATTACTCAGGTTCGATGAGCCAATCACCAGATACTGGTTATCAATGGTCATCACCTTTGAATGTACACGTTTGTAAGCCATGCGGCCTTGTTGATCGCGGATAGACGAGTAGGTCATTATTACCCGATCGTCATCGATATCATTTTCGATAATATTCTTAAACGTAATACGGCTCGCCCAGTAAGCTTCCGATTCAAACAAGCCTTTCGGATCGTAAGAGCTAACAATGACCACGTGCAGGTCAGGGCATTCTTTCATGCGCTTATTAATGGCATAAGCAATCTCTTCACGGGTGGCAAACTGATTTTCAATGTAGATAAATTTCTCTGCCTGACCGATGATATTGATCAGCATGTGGCGCACTTCCTGAACCAGTTCGGTGTCTTCCATTTCCGGAATGGTCCGTGCGATAGCACAATCGGCGTTGGTAAAGCAGGGCTTTACGCCGTCCGGCCAGCATCTGGGCAAGTCATCCGTGTCGGTGTCAGGAAACCCAATAGACTCGATAGGGTTTTCGGCAATGCGGTTCCAGCGCCAGTGTGCGAGCTCGGCAAAATGTTTTACCAACGGGCCACTGGACACGATTTGTACGTCGTGAAACGGACCATATTCACCGTCCGGACCGTTGCGGCCTGGCTCATCAATTTTATGCTCACGGGTATCCCAACGGTGTAATGCCACATCCATACCACCGGAAAACACCACTTCGTTATCGATGACAACAATTTTCTGGTGTTGCGAGCCGCCCATGGGAATAGAGTCATCAAGGATAGCCTGAACGTTTTCTGGTGTTTTATCCTGCCAAACCTCCAGCGCCCACATTTCACGCTGATCGAAAAATGCAAAGGATGAGTCCCAGCGTAGCAGATAGATTTTGAGGTCAGGGTTCTGCTCGGCTTTCCACCTGATCAGGTCGCCAATCCGAGAAGGGGCTTCAGACTGTTCCTCCTCTTCCCCATGAAGAAGACGAATACGGCTGTCGATATCCCAGCCAACGATGATGATTTGCTTTTCAGCTTTACAAATACTTGAATGCAAGGCCCGGTAGTAGTTAGCACAGTCGATAAGCGGGCTGGAATAGCAGGCCTGAGTTTCCTGCCAACAATTCTTACCTGGTTCGAAAATATTATGCTTGTTCATAGTAAGCCCCTGATTACCCTTATCCTTGATAAATCAGTGTCGCTGAAATTTTGTCAGTTAATATCAGGACCTGATGATAGTTAACCAAGAGTGGTTGCAGGAATTGTACCGTTTGATTGGTCGGGATTTCATTTGTAACCTATTGAAATTAATAGGTATTATGGATTTTTAATAATGGCGTATTGATGCTGGTTTGGTACCGCGGGCAAATATTTCCCGACTGTCTGTAGGAATTGCCCGACCTCGTAACTACGCTGATAAAGCGCTATTGGATTGTAATGGTTGTTGTGATTTTGTCTCAGCCGACTAAAATGCTTGCTTCTTCAGACTGGAGGTAAAGCGTGTATCGTGCCGTTTCTATAGGGTTACAAAATCCGAAATCAGCGACTAATGTTGCCAGTATTCTACGAGCCGCCGGCTGCTTTGGCGTTAGCAGTGTGTTTTATACCGGCCAGCGTTTTCGTCACGCCAAGGAATTTAATGCTGATACCAAAGCCTATCACCGCGTGATCCCCACGGTTGGCGTTGACCATCTGGAAACAGTTATTCCGTCCGGCGCCACTGTTGTAGGGGTTGAGCTGGTAGAAGGCGCAACACCCTTGCCCGAATTCGTTCACCCGGATAATGCTTTTTATCTGTTTGGTCCGGAAGACGGCAGTATGGAGGCTTCGCTCGTTGCGAAGTGTGACCACGTAGTGTATATCCCTACCTTTAACAGTCTTAATCTGGCCGCCACAGTCAATGTGTTACTTTATGACAGACTGGCGAAAAGTGACTATGACAGCTCGCTGGAATTAATCCGGACCAGCCGGGACACTAATAATCGCTTACGTCTGGATCAGTGAGTCTCCGATACCTCCAAAGTGGCGGCCAGCAATTCATCGATGCGTGTGACTGACAAAGGGCGGTAAAAATAATAGCCTTGGAAGTTATCGCAGCCGTGGGCGGCCAGAAACTCAAACTGAGCCTGGTTTTCAACCCCTTCAGCGATGGTACTGAGCCCCAGGGTCGACGCCAGTTCGATAATAGTTGAACAAATTTTGGCATCTTCTTTCTGGCTGGCACACTCCAATACAAAGGAGCGATCGATTTTCAGCACATCCACCGGCAGGTTTTTAAGGTAGTTTAACGAAGAGTAGCCGGTGCCAAAGTCATCAATGGAGATGGCAATTTCCATTCCCTGTAGGACCTGTAACACCTGAATACAGCGTTCAATATCGTTAAGAAACACGCTTTCGGTGACTTCAAACTCTATCCAGGCGCCAGGAATGGCAAACTCTTCCATGCACTGATTCAAAAACGGCAGAAACGTGTCAGACAGCAGGTGAAGGCCTGACAGGTTAATCGAGACCCGTGGCGTCAGGGGATTAGTGTGATGCCAGCTGGCCAGTTGTGCAAAGACCAGTCGCAGGATCAGTTCTTCCAGGGCGATGATCTGGCCAGATTCCTCTGCTACTGGAATAAACTCAGCCGGTGAGGTGAATTTACCCGGGCTCAGTTCAAGCCGCACCAATGCTTCAAGGCCAACCAGTTCGCGATGTTGATTCACCTTAGGCTGATAAAACATGACAAACTGCTGGGCTGATTGGATAGCCTGGCGCAAGGTTTGCTCAAAGTTAAACTGATCAGATGCATCCCGGGCCATGGTCAGCTCAAATATTTTAAAATTATCCCGCCCAGCCTGCTTGGCGTTGTACATAGCAATGTCGGCCTGTTGGATAAGCGTCATGGGCTGGCAATTAGCGTCGCTGGTGATGCTGATGCCGATGCTGGTAGGGATTTTGAGATCCCGGCCGCCCAGGTTTACCGCTTCACGCATAACCTGGAGTATTTTGGTTGCACTGGTAACCACAGTGGTTTCATCGTGATTACCCGTCATCATGATCACAAACTCATCACCGCCCCAGCGGCAAATGGTATCTCTTTCCCGGGTAACGTTAATTAAACGTGCGGCAACTTCGGTTAGCAGTTCATCACCTGCTTTATGGCCTAGCGTGTCGTTAATTTTTTTAAAGCGGTCCAGATCCAGAAAAAACACGGCTACAGAGTCAGAATCCTGATGAATGTTACGCAGGGCAATCTGTAAGGCATCAAGGAAATAGGTGCGGTTATATAATCCGGTGAGAGGGTCACTGTAGGCCAGCTCGCGCAATTTTTCCTGCAATCGGCGTTGGCGCGTTACATCACGAATATGCAGGGTAAACTCATTGCTTATACTGCTACCAAAAGTCGTACCGGTAATAGTAATCTCCGCCGGAAAGGTATCGCTGGTGGAACGGCGCAGTATCAGCGTATTGCGGCGGTTGATGAGCAGGCCACTGGAGGCAACAAATTTACTTTTGAGACTTTCTGTCACCGAGGGGCGATCTTTTTCCAGAATAAACAGCTCAATAAAGTTGCGATTAATCACTTTGGCCTGTAAGCAGCCAAAGGTCCGTTCTGCTGCGGGATTAAATTCTAAAATGTTACCCTCAAGGTTGATGGTAACGATACTGTCCATGGAGGAATTGAGGATCGCGCTCTTACGCTTTTCGCTGCTTTTAAAATCGCTTAGCAGGGAGTCCCGCTGTGCCATTTCATGCTGAACACGCTCAATAACCCGGTTGTATTGTCTGGCAATCTGGCCTACCTCGGTAAACGGCTCTTCCGGCACCCGCTGGTTAAAATTGGCCTGGCGCTCCTGAGTGTGCATTGAGTTAAGTAAATCGAGCAATTCGGTAGTGGCATTGTGCTCAGTGACGTTCATACCCAGGTATTCCTGCTCAGCACTCACCCGCAGCGGTATAAAACGGTTAATTAAATTCAGTGCCAGCCAGGCGAGGGTAAAGCTGAACAGGCCGACTACCGTTATGCCGGTGAGCTGACTGCTTAATTGCGCCCAGAAAGCGTCAGAAAATAGGGTTATAGACTGATGGAAAAACGCTACGGCTAGCGTACCCCAAACACCGGCAAACAAGTGTGCTGGCACTACACCCAGAGCGTCATCGAGACGCATTTTTAGCATCAGGCGCTCGCCGCCGTACATCACCAGCCCGGCGATAATACCAATCAGTGCCGCTGAAGCCGGTTCAACAACATTGGCGCTGGCGGTGATTGCAACCAGGCCCGCTATGACGCCGTTGAGCATTATGCTCACGTCCAGGAACCGATGCCGGCTGACAAACAATGCACTGGCACTAAGCCCACCAAAAGCCGCTGCAAGACAGGTATTTACCAGAATGACTGGTACCTGCTCATTGAGAGTCAGAGTACTGCCACCGTTGAAGCCAAACCAGCCAAGCCAGATGAGTAGGGTACCCAGTACGGAAAGGGGCAAATTACTACCAGCGGGGAATGTATGATTATCGTCGAAGCGCCCGGCTCGCGCTCCGAGCACGATAATGGCAGCCAGACTGACCCAGCCGCCCACCGAGTGCACTACGGTTGAGCCGGCAAAGTCAAAGAAGCCCAGGCTTTCAAGCCAACCCGGATTTTGTGGAGAGTATAACGAGCTCCACGCCCAATGACCGACGAAGGGGTAAATAAGCGTGCACAACACTATGGTGATGATCAGATAGCCGCGATAGGACATCCGTTCGGCTACCGCGCCGGATACCAGCGTGGCGGTTGTGCCACAAAACATCAGCTGGAATAAAAAGAAACTGTACTGCCAGGGAGAGTGGTTTGCACCAAAAAGGAACTCAGATGTACCGAAATAACCCATGCTGGACTGACCAAACATGATGGCAAAACCAAACATCCAGAATAATATTGACGAGACGATAAAATCTGAAAGATTTTTCGCCGCCACATTAATACTGTTTTTGCTACGTACTTTGCCCGTTTCCAGGCATAAAAAGCCCGCCTGCATGCAAAAAACTAAAATCGCAGCGAACAATAACCAGCCTGTATCCAAAATGTCACCCTTTAAAGCAGATTGTGTCAGGTAAATCTGCTCTACCAACCGCAGCAATAAATTTAAAATTAACCATTAATTAAGCAATATTCGTACCTTTGAAAATAAACATGTCCTTTTGCATTTATTCTGTGAATACGTATGCACAAAGTTGGCGTTTCGGCCAACTGCCGTTAGTATTTAAATCATTGTTAACAGGCTGTTACGCATCGCTAATTCGCGCAAATGTGAGCAAGGTTACAGCCAGATACTGCATACTTTTTCCAATGATGAGACGCTTCTCATTGTTATCGCCGGTATTCCGTTGCTAGCTGGGGTACTGGCGATGTTTTTAATTTCCGGATTCGGCGTCAGAACCACAGGATAATAGCTCTTATGAAATTGACTATACCCGCAGCATCAGTGCTGCTTGCTCTATCACTGACTGGCTGCAGCACCACTGATAAGGTAGTGCAGGAAGAAATTTATGGCACCAAAGAACCCTTTGCGGCACAAGCCATTTATTTTGTTCTGACCGACCGTTTTGTGGATGGTGATCCTACCAACAATCATGAACAGCAAGGCGGCGAACACCCAACCTGGCAATTGCGCCTCGATGGGCCCGATGGCAAATTTGCCAACGTGGGCTACATGGGCGGCGATTTACAGGGCGTGCTAAATAATGCCGATTATATTGCCGATATGGGCTTTACGGCGGTGTGGTTATCACCGGTACTGGATAATCCGGATGAAGCTTTCACCGGGGATGAGCAAATCACCTATGGCGGCCAGTTTAAAGACGGCGGTAAAACCGGCTATCACGGCTACTGGGCAACCAATTTTTATAAGGCCGACGAGCACCTGGTCAGCGATTCACTGAGTTATGCTGACTTTACCGGTGCCATGCGCGCAAAGGGATTCAAAACAGTATTTGATATTGTTGCCAATCATGGCACCCCAAGCTGGACAATGCCCGTTGATCAGCCAGGCTACGGCGAGTTGTATAACGCAGAAGGCGAGCTGGTGGCTGATCATATGAATCTGGCCCCTGAGGCGCTGTCGCCCCAAACAGAACCTTTGCATGCTTTCTTTCACCCGTACCCGGATCTGGTCAAACTATCCAATCTCAATGAGCATAACCCGGCAGTGCAGGATTACCTGATCAACAGCTATTTGTACTGGATAGAGCAGGGCGCTGACGCATTCAGAATCGATACTATCCGCCATGTTTCTCATAGTTTCTGGCGTACTATGGCAGAACGGATCCGCGCTGAGCATCCGGGCTTTTACATGTTTGGCGAAAGTTTTCAGTACGACGCTAATTTTATTGCTCAGCATACGCAGCCTAAAAACGGTGGCATAGCAGTGTTGGATTTTCCGCTGCAAAAAGCCATGGTAAATGTGTTTGAAAGTGCAGATAGCAGCTTTGCCGAGTTAGCTGAACACCTATATCTGACCCACGGCCCGTATCATAACCCTTACGAGCTCACGACCTTTTATGACAACCATGATATGGCGCGGATGAATGCCAGTGATGAAGGGTTTATCGACGCCCATAACTGGCTGTTTACTGCCCGTGGGATCCCGGTGGTTTATCAGGGCTCTGAATTTGCCTTTATGCGCGGTACTGCCGAACACGCCGGTAACCGTAATTTTATTGGTCAGGCGCTACTCAACGAGCAGCGTGAAAACCCTATTCGGCAGGCCTTAAAATCCATTGCAGATGTACGCAAAACCACGCCAGCTTTACAGCGGGGCCTGCAATACAATCTTGCTATGGAAGGCAACCAGGCCATGTTCTACCGGGTGCTGGTGGAGAATGGTAAGACCCAGATTGCCCTGGTCATGCTGAATAAAGGCGATGCGCCGGTCACCATGACTGCCGACGAATTTGTTGAAACGGGCCAATGGCAGGAGCAATTAACCGGCAAGGTAGCGGAAGCACAAAATGGCACACTGACCAGCACGGTACCGGCTCACTCAGTGCGGGTGTATGTGCGCAATCAGCCAATCAGTAACGCGGCATTTACCCGGGCTCTACTGGACCAGATGGACCGTCAGTAGCGGTAAGGTCGCCGGCCTTATTTAATGTCGCAGCCGCAAGACTGACGAACCACCAGATTAGTTGGCAACAAATGGTCATCCGTTGGATGGCCATCAATCGCTAACAACAGATTTTCTACCAGTTTTTCGCCAGCCTGGGCTGTGTTTTGCTGCACGGTGGTCAGACCGGGGGTGGTAAACGCTGCTAACTGAATATTGTCAAAACCGACTACCGCAACATCCTCTGGTACTCGTATCCCGGCTTCTTTAAGCTGCTGCAACACTCCCACTGCAATAATATCTGCCGCACACACAATGGCATCTGGCAGTGCTGAAGTGGTTTCCAATAAATGCTTTGCCGCCTCAATGCCAGCCTCCTCAGAAGAGATAGCATCGTACTGATGATGAGTGTGATGTTTATCCAGCGCACTGAGAAAGCCGTCGTAACGACTCTGAAACTCAGGTGCTTTGTCGCCAATATCGCCGATAAACGCAAACGAGCGGTAATCGTGGGAGAGTAAATGACGGGTTACAGACTGCCCGCCACTAAAATTATCACAACCAATGGATATCCCGGGCCATTGTTCAACGGGTGCTCCCCAACGCATAACATGCGTATTGTGCTGGTGTAACTGACTGAGTTTACCGGCATAGGAGCGATAGTCTCCGTAACCAAGCAGGATCAGCCCGTCGGCCTTATGGGAGTCTTCGTACTCTGCCTGCCAGTTATTATCGAGATTCTGAAACGATACCAGCAGGTCATATCCTTTAGCGGCACAGGCTTTGGTAATACTGCCTAACATGGCCAGAAAGAAGGGATTCACCAGCGAATCATCTGAAGTTGGATCCTCAAATAGCAATAACGCAATGGTGCTGCTGCGCTGACGGCGCAGATTACTGGCGTTTTTATCTACCTGATAATTAAGCTCGCGGGCGATTTCCTGCACTTTCTGGCGGGTTGCTATATTGACCAGCGGACTGTCATTCAATGCCCTGGATACCGTGGATTGCGACACGCCGGCGAGGTGGGCAATGTCAAAAGAGGTCGGTTTATGCTTCATGCGTCTTTATTATAGTTCATATTATTATTTAACCGATGGGTCCGCGTTGATTAATATCTGCACGATACCCGTTTTATTGCACTGAATTGTAAGTAGTGTTGGTTAGCACCCCTAAGACAGTGATATACTTTTGTTAAACACGAAGTAATATTAGCATAGCTTTTTTCTTCTGCTTCATCACGTATTTAACTTAAACATTATAATAAGAGGGCACCGCGAATGGCCGAGACTGAACACCGTCCGACCAACTTTATCCGTCAAATTATTGATAAAGACCTCGCTAACGGGGTACACACGAGCATCAAAACGCGCTTCCCTCCAGAGCCAAACGGCTTCCTGCACATTGGGCATGCTAAATCCATCTGTCTGAACTTTGGTATTGCCAGGGATTATCAGGGCAGCTGTAACCTGCGTTTTGACGATACCAATCCGGCCAAAGAAGACATCGAATATGTTAATTCTATCCAGCAGGATGTGAAATGGCTCGGTTTTGAATGGGATGGTGAGGCGCGTTACTCTTCTGACTATTTCGATCAGTTACATGGTTTTGCCGTGGAGCTTATCGAAAAAGGCCTGGCCTATGTAGACTTCAGTACCCAGGAAGCCATGCGTGAAATGCGTGGCACGCTAACCGAGCCGGGTAAGAACAGCCCGTATCGTGACACCAGCATCGAAACCAACCTGCAGGAATTTGCTAAAATGACTGCCGGCGAGTACCCGGAAGGGCATTGTTCGCTGCGTGCAAAAATCGATATGACGTCGCCGTTTATGTGCATGCGTGACCCGGTTATTTACCGTATTAAGTTTGCCCATCACCACCAAACCGGCGAGAAGTGGTGCGTTTACCCGATGTACGACTTTACTCACTGTATCTCGGATGCCATTGAAGGGATCACCCATTCTTTGTGTACGCTGGAGTTTCAGGATAACCGTCGTTTATACGATTGGGTCATCGAAAATATCACCATCGACTGCACGCCGCATCAGTATGAGTTTTCCCGCTTAAATCTGGAATACACGGTATTAAGTAAGCGCCGTCTCATTCAACTGGTTGAAGAAAAGCATGTGGCAGGCTGGGATGACCCCCGTATGCCAACCATTGCCGGCCTGCGTCGCCGCGGCTATACACCGGGTTCTGTGCGCGAGTTTTGCTTGCGTATCGGTGTAACCAAGATGGACAACATGGTTGAAATGAGCATGTTGGAAGCCTGTATTCGCGACGACCTCAACGTCAATGCGCCCCGCGCTATGGCTGTACTTGAGCCAATTAAACTGGTTATTGAAAACTATCCGGAAGGTGAGTCTGAAACACTGACTGCCCCAAACCATCCTAATGATGAATCTATGGGTACGCGTAACCTTAATTTTGGCCGCGAAGTCTGGATTGAGGCAGAAGATTTCCGCGAATCCGCCAATAAGAAGTTCAAGCGTCTGGTGCTGGATAAAGAAGTCCGCTTACGTAACGCTTATGTGGTGAAAGCCAACCGCGTTGAAAAAGACGCAGAGGGTAATGTGACCACGGTTTACTGCACCTATGACCCGGACACGCTCGGTAAAGACCCGGCAGACGGTCGCAAGGTTAAAGGTGTAATCCACTGGGTAGATGTAGCCAGCGGTGAAGCTGCGCAGTTCAGACTATACGATCGTTTGTTCAACGTGCCTAACCCGGCTGCGGAAGATGATTTCGTTGACGCTATCAACCCGGACAGCCTGATTGTGAAATCAGGATGGGTAGAGCCTGGCCTGCCTGGTCGTGTACCGGAAGTAGGTAGCTGGCAGTTTGAGCGTACCGGTTACTTCTGTCTGGATAAAGACTCCACGTCTGAGCAACTGGTCTTTAACCAGACTGTTGGTCTGCGTGATACCTGGGCTAAGATTGGCGATTAAGACAATTATTTGCTGTAGGTAAGTTTTACTTATTAAAAAGCCCCGCATCGCGGGGCTTTTTGGTATTTGTGGTTAGTCGCTAAAGTGAATAGCGGGTTATTTAGGCTGACAATCCAGTGACTGACCGTTTACCTCCTGGCTGTCTGAACCCATCAGGTACAAATACAGCGGCATAATATCGGCCGGGGTTTTTAGAGTCTCGGCATCTTCGGCCGGGAATGCTTTAGCCCGCATAGCAGTGCGTGTGGCGCCCGGGTTAATACAGTTAAACCGCAGAGGTTTGTTCTTATATTCATCGGCCAATACCTGCATCAGGCCTTCAGTGGCAAACTTCGATACCGAATAGGTGCCCCAGAACGCGCGGCCTTTGCGACCCACTGAGGAACTGGTAAAGATGACCGAAGCGGCCTCGGCCTTGAGTAACAGCGGAAGCAGTGGCTGCAGCATATACATGGCGCTGTTGAGGTTTACCTGCATAACCTGTTGCCACTCGTCCACAGGGATTTGAGCAAAGGGGCTTAAGTGACCCAGCTTGCCGGCATTAAACAATATGCCATCAAGTACACCAAACTGGTCGCTGATGGTATTAGCCATACCCTGATAATGTTTCGGAGTAGCGCCATTTAAATCCAGCGGTATAATCGCTGGCTCGGGATAGCCGGCTGCGACAATCTCGTCGTAAACCGCTTCCAGTTTGCTAACCGTTTTACCCAGCAGAATGCAGGTAGCGCCGTGGGTAGCATAGCTGATAGCAGCTTGTCTGCCGATGCCGTCACCGGCGCCGGTAATGAGAATGGTTTTTCCACTGAGTAAGTGGTCCGGTGCGATGTAGTCGTTCATAAATCAAGTTTCCTGCTAAACTTTCTCATCATACCCAGCATTTAGGGCGCAAAAGTGCTGTGATGATACAAATATCCTGTTTTATGTAAACCGATTCTTTTACGTAGTTGAAATAAGTTACTACGATAGGTGTATAAATTGACGTTTTTACAGTTATTTACAAGAATGGGTTACAAAAAGTTAACAATATTTTGCAAAATCATCGTAAAGAAAATAATATGTGTTTAGTAACTGGTCGTACTTGTTCGATATTTGCCCAGCGATCAAGGTATTTAGCCTTCACAAAAGCTGTCGGACTTATCATGAGCCAGAATAACAAAAATCCGTTTTGTAGGGAGATATAATGAAAAAACTAATCCTTAGCACCAGTGTGGCCTTGGCACTGGGGTTAGCCGGTTGCGGTGGCGGTGAGTCCATTGACGACATTAATAATGAAACCCAAGTCGACACGCCATTTTCTCGTATAGTATTTGACCCGGCCAACGGCGAGCTGAATATTCCAAACGATTTATTAATGTTACCTGGTGATGATGGCTTCTTTGACTACACACTGAACATTCCGGTCGCAGACCCAACAGATTTCGGCGACCCCCAGAATGCCCTGAATATCCTCGATGGCTGGTCTATTCAGCATCCTTTTGTGATTGATGTGCAAACGTCGTCTGGCGTGGCACTGGATGCTTCTACCTTGTCAGCGGGTATCCATTTATTTGAAGCAACTCTCGGCCTTGATCAGAGTGACCCTGAGTGTGCGGCGGCAGCCATTCCTTCATCTGGCTGTAAGTTGGGCGATCAGCTCACCTACGGCGTTGATTACGTATTGTCACTGGTTGATGACGACACCGTAAGCGTTGTCCCACTCAAGCCGCTTAAACCAGCTTCCGGTTACATGCTGGTAATGACCACTGATCTGAAAGACACTTCCGGCAAGGCAGTGCAGGGGTCTACTACCTGGGATCTGGTGCGTCAGGATATCAACACTGCACCACTGGCTACTGAAGATCAGCTGACCTTACAAACACTGGTAAACTCTTATATTACCCCACTACTTGGTGCGGGTTATGAGCGTGAAGACATTACTTATGTGTCTGCTTTCACAACCCAGTCAACAGTTGATGTGATGGGCACGGTCAAGCAACTGCTGGTTGCCGATCTGGTACAAATTCTTACCACGGGTCAGGGCAATCCGGCTACGGCTCTGCCGATTGTTCAGGTGCAGGATGCCGCCGGTGCGGACAATGCCATGGAAGCACTTGGCCTGATCAGCAGTGCAACGCTTGATGGTGCGCTGGCATTGGCCAAAGAGGGGCAATCTGCTCAGGTTCAGGCGGCTATCGATGCCACTGATTTCAGCTTGCTACAAACATGTGATGGTATTTTTGGCACTTTATCTGGTCAGCTAAGTGCATACTGGGGTGGCATGGAAACTGTAGCCGCGGGTATTTCGCAGTCTTTTGCTGCCGAAGCCGGGCCATTCTGTGCGGCTAAACGTTACACCGGTTCTGTTTCGCTGCCGTATTATCTGCCGGTTCCGTCGATGACCAATCCACTCGCGCCGGTTAACGACTTCTGGCATGCTGCCTGTGACAGCGGCATTGTGCTGGCTGGTGCGCCAGCTGAAGTACTGGCTATGGCGGAACCTGGTCCGAACTACGAAATGTGTACCCAGGTTGGCTTGTCTGATCTGCGTGTGAACGGCGAAATGATTGATGATGCGCGGAACGTTACCCGTTACAGCCCCATCCCGCAAACCACCATTGCGGAAAATCCGTTGGAAGTACAAGTTACCATTCCTGATCCGGCCATTGCTACTGCACTGGGATCCCCGATCAGCAAACCTGATGCCGGTTGGCCGGTAGTCATGCTGGTGCATGGCATTACCGGTACAAAAGAGCAAATGATGGCTATCAGCGGTACTCTGTCTCTGCACGGTATTGCTTCTGTTGCCATTGATTTACCATTGCATGGCAGCCGTGGCTTTGATGTAAACGGTGATGGGGCCGACGATATTAGTGCAACCTTTGTATCACCGACTCACTTTATGAATCTGGCTTCACTGCCTACTGCACGAGATAATGTTCGTCAGGGCATGGCCGATCTGCTGGGCTTGCGCCTGGGTTTAAATGCGGTGGCTGATATGACCGCAACACAGGCCATTGATTTGGACGTGTCAAAAGTGTCTGTAATGGGCGTTTCACTGGGAGCCATTACCGGTGCTAACTTTGCTGCTATGGCAAACAGCTCTCTGGGTAATGATACCCTTGACGGCATGTTTGCTATTAACGCTGCCTCACTGGAGTCACCGGCCAGTGGTATTGCTACCTTCCTGATGGAGTCACCGGACTTCGGGCCGTTAATCAAAGCCCTGTTACTGAGTGAATCATCAGAAGACTTTGTTGCTTATGTTGGTCAGGTATATGGTGAAAACGCCACAGAAGAACAGCTACGAGAGGCCTATACCGATTTCGTCGCACTGCTTGACGCAGAAGCCAGAGCAGAAGTTGAAGCGGTGTTTGCGCAGTTTAACTTTGCTGCCCAAACTATTCTCGACGCGGGTGATCCGACTGCCTATGCCGGAATGCTTGGCGCTACCACGCCAGTGCACTTTATGTCAGTAGTAGGTGACGGTGGTGAGAATCTGCCGGATCAGGTTAACCCTGTTGTAACTTCGCTGCCATTAGCGGGTCAGCACCCAATGGCTGCCATGATTGGTCTTGAGCAGGTGACGTCTACCATCTCATCGGAGACCGGTACGGTAAGTGGTCAGGTACGCTTTAACAGCGGTGCGCATGCATCCAGCTTAAGCCCGGCTGCCGACCCTGCAGTTACCCGCGAGATGCAACTGCAGGTGGGTGGTTTTATCAAGTCTGAAGCACAGGCACTACCCATCACTAATACCGATGTAGTGGCCAACTAACACTACTGCACTAATGTGAGTCCAATAAAGCCAGCTTAGCTGGCTTTATTTTTGTCTGGCGGGTGAGGCACTGCACGCAGAATAGGCTTTGTGTATCGTCAGCGAAGACGATCACTGGTATGATTCAGCTTGAAAAAATCAGACAAACAATAACACAAGAGGCATCTGTGGAATTCTTATACGAATACGGACTATTTTTAGCAAAGGCAGTTACGCTGGTAGCAGCAATTGTGATTGTTCTGGCCCTGGCAGCAGGTGCTGCGGCAAAACAAAAGCAAGGTAAAGGGCAGTTGGAAATTCATTCAGTAAGTGAGCAGTTAAAAGACATTACTCACTATGCTCAACAGGTAACGCTGGACAAAGCCAGCCTGAAGAAACTGGCCAAAGAACAAAAGAAAAAGCAGAAAGAAAATAAAGAGCCGGCAGAGGACAGCGGTAAGCTCTTTGTTATCGACTTTAAGGGCTCAATGGACGCCCACGAGGTAGAAAAACTGCGCGAAGAAGTGACGGCCGTGTTGTGTATCGCCACCGAGAAAGACGAAGTGCTGGTTAAAGTCGAAAGTGGCGGCGGCGTGGTGCATGGTTACGGGCTGGCCGCTGCGCAGCTGCAGCGTATCCGTGATAAAGGCTTAAAGCTCACCGTTGCGGTGGACAAAGTGGCTGCCAGTGGTGGTTATATGATGGCTTGTGTGGCCGATCATCTGGTGGCCAGTCAGTTTGCCATTATTGGTTCTATTGGGGTATTAGCTCAGTTGCCTAACTTCCACAAGTTACTGAAGAAGAATGACATCGATTACGAGCAGCACACTGCCGGTGAATACAAGCGTACGCTCACGGTATTTGGTGAAAATACCGATGAAGGCCGGGAAAAATTCCGCGAAGAGCTGGAAGCCGTGCATGTGATGTTTAAGGATTGGGTCAGCACCAACCGCAAAGAGCTGGATATTGCCAAAGTGGCAACCGGTGAATACTGGTATGGCAGCCAGGCGCTGGAGTTGGGCCTGATTGACGGCATCAGTACCTCTGATGATTACATCATGAGTGTTTACCCGAAGCGCGATATTTTTGCGGTGAAATTTATGCAAAAGAAAAACGTTGCCGAAAAGCTGGGGATGTCTTTTGCTCAGGGCGCAGAAAGGGCCGCAATGCGCATGGTCAGTCAACTTCCACAATGGTTTAAAAAGTCGTAAATGAGTAAGCAAACCAAAGCGCGAATTATTGAAGCTGCCGAGTACCTGTTTGCATTACAGGGCTACCGACAAACTTCGATGCGCGAAATTACCGCCCGGGCCGACGTGAATCTGGCCTCGGTGAATTACCACTTTGGCAGCAAGAAAAACCTCATCCAGGCGGTGCTCAAGCGTTATTTTGATGTAATGATGCCGCAAATTGACGAGGCCCTGGCAAAGTTGGTTCCCAGCGTGGGTCGCAAAGGCGTGGATCAGGTGTTGCAAAACCTCAAGGGGCCGCTGCTTAACCTCAATGCGGTGCAGCCCGATGGCACCGAAATGTTTGTGCAATTACTGGGTAAGGGCTATACCGAGTCGCAGGGCCACTTACGCCGCTTTATCATGGGCAGCTACGGTGAGACGGTCCAAACCATACTGGCCATGTTGCGTACCGCATTACCGGCAATCCCGGCCGACGAACTATTCTGGCGCTTGCACTTTGCTATTGGCAGTTTTGTGTTTTCCATGGCATCGAGCCAGGCGCTGAAAGACATTGCCAAGGCGGACTACCAGCAAGACATCGATATTGCCGATGTGATTGAACATCTGTTTCCATTCGTTGCCCAGGGGATCAGCGGCGACGGGTATCAAAACGAGGGATAAATCGTGCTGACGACTCAACTTGTTGATTATCTGAATAAGGAATTGCAGGTCGCGACCATCAAGGATTACTGTCCGAACGGGTTACAAATTGAAGGTTGCGCGGATATCCGGCATTTAGTGACCGGCGTTACCGCCTCTCAGCAACTGATCGATGCCGCCATCGAGGCCGGTGCCGATGCCTTGCTGGTCCATCATGGTTATTTCTGGAAGGGCGAGAGTGAGCCGCTGGTTGGCATGAAAAAACGCCGCATTGCCAGTTTACTAGCCCATGACATTAACCTGCTGGCCTATCATTTACCCATTGATATGCATCATCAGTGGGGCAATAACGCGCAGCTTGGTGCCTTGTTTGAACTTAGCAACGTTGCGCCTTTAGAGGCCGTAAGCCCAGCGGGTATTGTTTACCAGGGCGAAACTTCAACCACTCTCGGTGAACTTTCTGTTTTAATCGAGCAAAAGCTGGATAGACCCCTTGTAGTCTGTGAAGGCAAAGCGGATAAGCCGGTTAACAAGGTTGCCTGGTGTACCGGCGGCGGACAAGGTTTTATCGAACAGGCGGCAATGGCCGGTTGCGATGTATTTATTACCGGTGAAGTGTCGGAGCAGACCATCCATATCGCCCGCGAAATGGGCATTGCCTTTATTGCTGCCGGCCATCATGCCACCGAGCGCTATGGCGTTAAAGCAGTGGGTGAACACCTGGCAGGTGAGTTTGGCCTGAAGGTAACCTTCATCGACATTGATAACCCGGCCTGAGATGACCCTGTTGAAAGATCAATCCTTTAATGGCCTGGCGGAAAAGTTTAACCGTAATATTTACGGTACTACCAAGGGCCGTTTACGCCATCAGTTGCTCTGCGATGTGTTAAGTGAAGTGCTGGCCGAAGAGCCGGCGCAAAATATTATTGAACTGGGCGGTGGCACAGGCGTGATGTCTGCTTTTCTTGCCGGGCTTGGTCATCAGCTAACGCTGACTGATATTTCAGAAGATATTTTAACTATCGCCCGTCAGCAACTGGATGCCGGTATCGCCGTCAGGCAGACCGACTTATTCGACATCGATAACCTCGGCGAGTTTGATGTAGTCGTGTGCCATGCCGTGCTGGAATGGCTGGCCAGGCCCTTTGAAGCACTTAGCTTACTGGCTGAGCGCATGCGGCCGGGCGCGCGGCTCAGCCTGACTTTCTTTAACCGCGATGCGGCGCTGTTCAGTAATGCCGTGTACGGTAATTTTGAGTACATTGCCCGCGGTATGAAAGTAAAAAATCAGGTGCGCTTAAATCCTCAGCAGCCGCTGGTGCCAAAAGACGTTATCGCTGAAGTACAAAACCTTGGTTTCACAGTGCACTCAATGCGCGGTATTCGTTGCTTTCATGATTACCTTCGTGACCGTGACATGGCCGATTCCAAATACGAGGAACTACTGGCCACCGAACGTCAGTATGGCCACCGGGAGCCGTATTTATGGCTGGGCAAGTATTTTCACCTGTGGCTGGAAAAACGGCCGGATTAATCCGGCAGTACCACAAAGCGGCTGTCGTCGGCCGTACCATTGTTAAGCGCCAGTATGTTCTGTAGTGTGACTTCGGCAATCTGATCAAGCGCTTCAGCAGTAAAAAAGCCCTGATGGCCGGTAATCAACACATTGTGGAAGGTCTGCAGTCGCTCAAATACATCGTCCTGAATAATTTCGCTGGAATGATCGCGGAAGAACAGCTCCGATTCCATTTCATATACGTCCAGGCCCAGGTAGCCAATCTTGTGTTTTTTTAACGCTTGAATAACCGCGTGAGTGTCGATCAGGCCGCCGCGTGAGGTGTTAATCAGCATCACCCCATCGCGCATGCTGGCCAGTGACTCAGCATTAATAAGATGATGGCTCTGTTCATTGAGCGGACAATGAAGGCTGATAATATGGCATTCCTTAAACAAGGTCTCGAGACTGGTATAGACCACTCCTTGTTTAATCAGCGCGTCATCAGGGTAGGGGTCGTAACAATAAATCTCACAACCAAAGCCAGTCAGTAAACGTGCCAGCGCGGCGCCTATATGGCCGGTTCCTACAATTCCCACTTTTTTGTTATGCAGGGTAAAGCCCAGCAGGCCGTTAAGGTTAAAATTGCCTTCCCTGACCCGGTTATAAGCTTTATGGGTTTTGCGGTTCAGCGTCATGATAAGCGCCAGAGCATGTTCGGCGACGGCCTCCGGCGAGTACGCGGGTACCCGTGAAACCGCCAGACCCAGCGCCTTGGCGGCTGCGGTATCAACGTTATTGAATCCGGCGCAGCGCAGTGCGATATGTTTAACGCCCTGAGCGCTCAACTGCTGTAAAATCGAATTGTCGAGGCAATCGTTAACAAATGCACACAGCACATCGAAATTCTGGCACAGCGACACGGTTTTAGGCCCGAGCGAGGTTTCAAAGCTGGTCAAATCAATCTGCTCATACAGCGGATGCTGTTTAAATGATTGAATGTCGTACTGCTGCGCACTGAACATGGCAACGCGTGGTGGAGGAGTCATTCGCAATCCCGTTGTCTTACCCTTTACCGTTAATACTATTAGGATGCGCCTTACAGTCAAGTTAAGCTTGCTTGAATAAAATGTTGGCGTGTTACACTTTGCAGCGCGACATTCTTCACCTTGATTCGGGTACTAAGGAAAAATAATGAAAGTGAGTTTTATTGGTTTGGGCGTAATGGGATTTCCCATGGCCGGGCATCTGCAATCCAACGGGTTTGACGTGTGTGTATATAACCGCACCACCAGTAAGGTTGAAAGCTGGCAGAGTCAGTATGGTGGGCGCATAGCCACCACACCTTGCGCCGCGGCTGAGGGTGCCGAACTGGTATTTTTGTGTGTAGGCAACGACGATGATGTACGTCAGGTGGTATACGGCGAGGCTGGTATTCTGGCTGGTACCAGTGCGGGTACTCTGGTGGTTGACCATACCACGGCGTCAGCCGAACTCGCCCGTGAGCTGGCTGAGGCCTGTGCAGCACAGCAGGCATGCTTTCTGGATGCGCCGGTTTCAGGCGGGCAGGCTGGTGCAGAAAATGGCCAGCTAACGATTATGGTTGGTGGCGAAGAAGCCGATTTTGCCCGCGCGCAGCCGGTTATGGATGCCTACGCCCGTCACAGCCAGCTAATTGGTGGTCACGGCAGCGGCCAACTGGCTAAAATGATGAATCAGATTTGCATTGCTGGGATTGTTCAGGGCCTTGCCGAAGCCCTGCACTTTGGTGAGCAGGCCGGGCTTGATTGTGGCACCGTAATCGATGTTATCAGTAAAGGCGCTGCGCAGTCGTGGCAAATGGAAAACCGTGCTGCAACCATGATCAAAGGTGAATATGAGTTTGGCTTTGCGGTTGACTGGATGCGTAAGGATCTGTCGATCGCTCTTGATGAAGCTCGTAAGAACGGATCGACGCTGGCCCTGACGGCGCTGGTTGATCAGTATTATGCTGACGTGCAGAAAAGCGGCGGTGGACGCTGGGATACGTCGAGCTTATTAACCCGTTTGCATCAGGGTTAAGGCGGGGTTACCGGGTTGGCAGCGTTGGCGTGAGTTGCTGCCATCAATACCTCATTAATTTGCGGGTATTTCTTCTGTAATCTGGCAAAACGCTGCTGGTTAGTTTCAGACAGTTCACTGTGATGAATTTGCTGAACCAAATCATTCAGCAGAACACTGCGGTAGCTACTTTGTTGTTCTACCAGCAGTGTTTGCAACATGTTGAGAGCAATCGCCGGCAATGACGGGCGTAGCTGAAGGGCATGATAGAACGCGGCAAGCGCTTGCTGATACGCTTCCTTAACAAATAGCTGCTGGCCCTGTTCGTTAAAGATATCGGCACGGCTATGAGCCAGGCCAGATTCTTTTTCCGCGTTAATCAACCGGCTTTGCAGCGTTTGCTGTTCTGCCGGCATTTCTCCCAGCTCACTTTTTACTTTAGCCATATCAAGTAAATATAACGCCTGGGTTTCATTGCCAAGTGCACCATACACCCTGGCGGCCGTAATTAACGTGTTTGCAGAACTTCGGTTAAATACCTGCATGTGTTCGCGTTGCGTGAGACTTCTGGCTTTATCCCCCTGATCTTCCAGAACATAACTGTAGGCCAACAAATAATCGTGGCGCTGTCTGACCAGCGAGTCGCCCTGGCTGCGGGCTGCTACACCGGCTAACTTTCTGGCCTGAGTGAGGCTCTCTTTGCGGTTATTCATCGGGCTGTTTTGGGCAATACTCAGGTAAAACTCGGCCAGCTCGAAGGTGAATTCGTCGAAGCGCTCTTTGGTAGAGCGGTTGTACTCACGCTTTTTCTGCAATAAATCGATACTTTCTAGCACCCGGTTTTGCTTCTGGTAGGTCATCGTTTTCAGGCGGGTCGCCGGCAAGCTGAGTTCGCTGTCCTGAATGTGATCGAGATAGTATTCGGTTTTCTCATAAGCCGCTTGCTCAAAGGACAAACACGCCAGCCATTCAAAGGCTTTGTCGCGGGTCAGCAAGGTATCGAGCATAGCATCCAGTGATTCCTGACAGTTGGGCCAGTTGCCCATTAAAAACTGACATTTTAATTTGCCCCACTGGGCCCACAGTACCTTATCGGATTGCTGTAGTACCCGCTGATAAATATCGAGCGCCTCAGCATACTGATGAACCTGCAGTAGCAGTCTGGCCTGAAGTTTTTCCAGGTCGGAGCGCAGTCTGGCCGACAGCGGTGCCTGAAGTTGTTGCTGCACCTGGCTAATAGCCCGATCGCAGTAACCATCATCAAGGTACATCAGCGCTTTACTGGCTTGCTCGCGATACTCAAGATAATGATTGAGGCCGCGTTGCAGCGAATTGATGGTGTAGGGCTTGAGTAACAGCAGGTCGGGGTGAATGTCGATAATCTGGCCAATGGTCTGAGGCATTCTGTCGGCGGTGAGAAAAATGATGCCGGTACTAGGGCGGATAAAATCGGCCTGTCGCAGGGCCTGCACCCATTCAACACCGTTACGGCGCTGGCCAAGATGAAAATCAAAAATTAACAGTTCGAAATGCTGCTTGCGCAGCACGTTTTTTAACTCACTGCCGGTGCTAAAACTCGCCACTTCCAAATTACCCATGGTAATCAGATGGCTACGAATGGTGGCCCGGGCCGTCGCATTATCTTCAATAATTGCGACTCTGATTTTTTGCACCATTCATCTACCGCGTTCGTCAGTGTTACCTGAGTTAAGCATATCAGCAGGGACCTAAAATAAAAGCGTAAATTCAATAAGAGGTATGGTTATGACTAACAATGTCACAATTTATTTACATTGTTAGCGCAGCTTTCACGCCGCCTTACGTTTACGTAAACGGAGTCATGCTATAGCGTTAGGATAAAACTAACGACAGAGAATAAACGGTAATGCAAAACGTTAAACTATTAATCGATGGCGAGTTCCGATCTTCCGCCAGTGAACACATGATTGATGTCACCAATCCTGCCAGCGGCGACGTGATCGCCCGCGTACCGGATGCATTAGCAGAAGAAACCGAACAAGCAGTAGCTGCCGCTAAAAACGCCTTTCACAGCTGGAAAAATGTGCCGGTAACAGAGCGCGCGCGGGTGATGATGCGTTATCAGGCTATCCTAAAGCGTGAGCAGGAACGCATTGCTAAAGTCCTTGCCAGTGAAACCGGCAAAGTGTTTGATGACGCCATGGGCGATGTGTGGCGTGGTATTGAGGTGGTTGAACAGGCCATGAACACGCCCAGTATGATGATGGGCGAAACGGTAGAAAACGTTGCCCGGGGCATCGATACCTACAGTGTTATTCAGCCTCTCGGTGTTTGTCTGGGCATTACGCCGTTTAATTTTCCGGCCATGATCCCACTATGGATGTTTCCGCTTGCGGTGGTGTGTGGTAACACTTTTGTGCTCAAACCTTCCGAACAGGATCCGCAAACACCGGTATTACTGGCCGAATTATTCATGGAAGCCGGTGCGCCAGCTGGTGTGCTGAATGTGGTTCACGGTGGTCGCGAGCGGGTAGACCAATTGCTTAATCATCCGGATATCGCAGCGGTTTCTTTTGTTGGTTCAGTGCCGGTGGGTAAACACGTTTATCAGACGGCGACCGCTAATATGAAACGCGCCCAGTGTTTTGCCGGTGCCAAGAACCATACCGTCGTCATGCCAGATGCCAACAAACAGCATGTGATCAATAACCTGGTTGGCGCTTCCGTAGGCGCTGCCGGACAGCGCTGTATGGCTATTTCGGTAGCGGTATTTGTTGGCAATGCACAGCAGTGGATTGACGAACTGGCCAGTGCCATAGCCGAAGTTAAACCCGGCGTATGGGATGATAAAGACGCCGGCTTCGGGCCGCTTATCAGTAATGCTGCCAAAGAGCGCGTGCTGGGTCTCATTCAGTCTGGCAAAGAAGAAGGCGCTACCTGTCTGGTAGATGGCTCAGAATGCACGGTAGAGGGCTACGAGCAAGGTCACTGGATTGGCCCTACGGTATTTAGTGATGTCACTACCAGCATGCGCATTTACCAGGAAGAGATTTTTGGCCCGGTGTTGTGCTGCCTGTGTGTGGATTCACTGGATGAAGCGCTGGCTATTGTTAACGACAACCCTTACGGTAATGGTACGTCCATTTTCACCGCTAGTGGTGCCGCCGCACGTAAATATCAGTCTGAAGTCAGCGTGGGTCAGGTGGGGATTAATGTACCTATTCCTGTGCCACTGCCGTTCTTCTCGTTTACCGGCTGGAAAAATTCCTTCTTCGGCGATCTGCATGCGTACGGCAAGCAGGCAGTGCGTTTTTATACCGAAACTAAAACCATCACTTCGCGCTGGCCGGAAGACAGCATTCCCGCCGGCCCGAACCTGACGATTAATTTACGCTAGGGAGACAGTCAGTGGATTTTAATCTAAACGAAGACCAACAGGCCTTTGCCGATGTGGCAGCCCAGTTTGCCAGACAGGCGTTGGCGCCTTACGCTGCGCAGTGGGATAAAGACCACACCTTTCCGGTAGACACCTTACGTCAGGCCGGTGAACTGGGGTTCTGTGGGCTTTATACCCCGGAAGAAGACGGCGGACTGGGACTCAGCCGCCTCGACGCATCAATTATTTTTGAACAGCTGGCTATGGGCTGTACTGCCACCACGGCCATGCTAACGATTCATAATATGGCCACCTGGATGCTGGCATCTTATGGCCAGGCGCCAGTAAAAGATGCCTGGTTACCGGATCTGGTTAGCGGCAATAAACTGGCTTCCTATTGTTTAACCGAACCCGGTGCCGGTTCAGATGCAGCCAGCTTAACCACTAAAGCAGAGCGGCAGGGCGATCAATACGTACTCTCTGGAAGCAAAGTGTTTATTTCCGGGGCGGGCAGCACAGATTTACTCATTGTAATGGCTCGTACAGCCAATAATGGTGCGAAAGGAATTTCTGCGTTCGCAGTACCTGCAGACTCGGCGGGTATCAGCTACGGTAAGCCGGAAGAAAAAATGGGCTGGAATGCCCAGCCCACGCGAATGATCACCTTTGATAATGTCAGTATTCCGGCCAGTCATTTACTCGGTGAGGAAGGTCAGGGTTTTACTTTTGCGATGAAAGGGCTCGATGGCGGCCGCATTAACATTGCGACCTGTTCTATTGGTACGGCGCAACAGGCGTTAAATACCGCCCGTGACTACATGCATGAACGACAACAGTTTGGTAAGCCTCTGGCAGCATTTCAGGCGCTGCAATTTAAACTGGCCGATATGGCAACTGAACTGGTTGCGGCCCGGCAGCTAGTGCGGCTGGCTGCATTCAAGCTTGATGAGCAGGATCCCCAGGCCACAGCATATTGTGCCATGGCAAAGCGTTTTGCAACCGATGTAGGCTTTACGGTGTGTAACGAGGCACTGCAGATCCATGGTGGCTACGGATACATTAAAGAATATCCGCTGGAGCGCCATGTGCGTGACGTTCGGGTCCATCAGATTCTCGAAGGTACCAACGAAATTATGCGCTTAATTATCAGTCGAAGCGTGCTGCAGGAAGGTAGCGAACTTGTTTAGGAGAAAACGGTGACAGATAAACTACAGAGCAGTCTTATTCCGACCCGCTGTGGACGCCAGATTGGTCATCTGCAGTTAAATAAGCCAAAAGCGCTTAACGCGCTGGATCTGGATATGGCCATTGCGATGCAGCAGCAACTGGATGCCTGGCGAACGGATGACTCAGTGTTAATGGTGGTGATAAGCGGCAGTGGCCCCAAGGCATTTTGCGCCGGCGGCGACATTGTCTCCATGTATCAGGCTATGCAGTCGGCGGCTAATCAGATCCCGGAGTTTATAGCCGAGTTCTTTGCCACTGAATACCGTCTTGATTACACCATTCATACCTACGATAAACCGATTATTGCCTGGGGTGAAGGGATTGTGATGGGCGGTGGTATCGGCCTGTTAGCAGGTGCCAGCCACCGGTTATTGACAGCTTCATCCAGGCTGGCCATGCCTGAAATAACCATTGGTTTGTATCCCGATGTCGGGGCAAGCTATTTTCTGTCCCGCGCGCCAGGTCAGAGCGGGTTATTCGCCGGGCTGACAGGGGCGTCGTTAAACGCTGCTGACGGACTGTTTATTGGTTTAGGCGACTACATCATGGCTAATGAGTTTTTGCCTTCACTGCTTCAAGCGCTTGGTGACACTCAGTGGCAGGACGGGCAGGTGACTGCTCAGTTAGATAAGCTATGTGAGCGTTACCAACTAAGCGCCGATGAGCGGCCTGAGGCACAACTAGCCGTTCATCAGCACAGTATTGATGAGGCCCTGCAGGGCTGCACAAGCGCTAGTGAGGCAGTAAAAGCGATACTGGCCATGCCGTCTGCTGAGGATGAGTGGCTGAGTAAAGCGCAGCATTCGCTGAGTAAAGGCTCGCCGATCACCATGCACCTGGTCTGGGAGCAAACCCGGCGGGGTAAATCGCTTTCGCTGGCTGAATGTTTTGAGATGGAACTTATTATGTCATGCCGCTGCGCCGAGTCGGGCGAATTTGCCGAAGGCGTCAGAGCGTTACTTATCGACAAAGACAAACAGCCCAAATGGCGCTTTGCCGATGTAGACAGCGTCACTGAAGACATAGTTGAGCTGCACTTTACCAGCCCCTGGGAGCAATCCCCGCTAACACTATCCGGAGAATAATCATGACACAAATTGCCTTTATCGGATTGGGTAATATGGGTGGGCCAATGGCCCGCAACCTGTTAAAACATAATCAGCATGTTACGGTGTTCGATCTGATGCCGGAAGCAGTTGATGCATTGGTAGCAGCCGGAGCACACAAAGCAGGCTCACCGCAGGAAGCGGTAGCTGGCGCTGATGTAGTGGTAACCATGTTACCCGCCGCAGCCCATGTTAAATCCCTTTATCTGGGCGAAGACGGTTTGCTGGCTCATGTTGATAAAAGCGCGTTACTGATCGACTGCAGTACCATTGATGCGCAAAGCGCAATCGCAGTGGGAGAACAGGCTAAGCAGGCAGGTATTGCCTTTATTGATGCGCCGGTGTCCGGTGGCGTTGGCGGTGCAGCTGCCGGCACGCTTACGTTTATTATGGGCGGTAGGGAAGCAGATGTTGAACGGGCCAGGCCGGTGCTGTCGATGATGGGGGCAAACCTGTTCAGAGCCGGTGATTTGGGGGCCGGGCAAATTGCCAAAGTCTGCAACAATATGTTGCTATCGGTCCTGATGGCAGGCACGTCCGAAGCACTGCAACTGGCCATTGCTAATGGCCTCGACCCCAAAGTGATGTCAGACATTATGCTGCAAAGCTCGGGATGCAACTGGGCCCTGCAAAAATACAACCCTTGCCCCGGCGTTATGGATAACGTGCCATCAAGCAATGGTTATCAGGGCGGCTTTATGGTTAAACTGATGAATAAAGATCTGACCTTGGCCATGGATACCGCTGCACAGGTTGGCGCAGCTACACCTATGGCCTCTGCGGCGCAGGCGCTGTATCGACTGCATCAGGGACAGAGCGACAATGCCGATAAAGACTTTTCAAGTATCTTTAATCTGTTTGCAAAGGACTAAGACTTTCTTCAGGCGGATATAAAAATAGCAGCCAAATGGCTGCTATTTTTTTGCTTTACTGTGAGAACCGGGTGAGGTGTTTGATTGCCCGGCTGAGTAAGTCAACATTGAGCGCATCGTCACTGCGCATCTCATTGCTGATATGCGTAATATCGTAACTACCATTACTTAATACGTCGATACGCTGGTCGTTGAAGAACACCACAATCTTTTCACCAGAGGTACTAACTAACCAGTCACGCTTTGGAGATAACAGGTTCTGACCAGTGGAGTAAAACTGTGAAGGCGCGCTACAACCCATTGCATTGAGCAGGGTTGGGACCAGATCTTCGGTACTGGCCAGTTCGCTGTTAACTGCTAAATTGGTGTACAGCGTACCTTTGGATTGCTGATAACCCGTAGCCACCATTACCAGAGTGTTGGTTAAATCGCTGCGCTGCAGTAAACGGGTGAGTGCACCACCGTCGGCAAAGGCCACCACAATATTGGCTGAACCGGTTAACCGCTCACTAAAGGTAAGCTCGGTAAACTGCGCTTTAAGCTGAGTGTCTGAGCCGGCGTACAGCTCTGTGCTCAGGCCATAGGCATCACTTAAACCAAACAATACCGGTTGCGTGGTTTTCAGGCTTTGCTGATACAACTCCGGAACCCCGTAAAGCGTACTGGTGATTAGGCCGCCCATAGTCGTTGAGGTGGTGAAGTAATTGTCGATATGGCGCAGATCTGCTTCTTTCATCGCCTGGCTGATATCCGCGTCGTCAATCTGCACCAATAACAGCGCTTGTCTTTGAGGCTCCAACGCGCAATACACAGGATCCGACGGGTAATTAACCTGATGAATGTCCGGGTCAAACTGCAATTGCTTGCGCTGTTCGTAGCGTTCGATATCCAGCAAACCGTAGCGTGACATAGTGGTTTTTGCCGTCGCCGGATAGGACAGCGGAAACATGTTGTCCTGTTTGATGATCGGCTGATAGAGCTGGGCATCGGCCCAGACGTGAATAGCGTGGCCAGACACAAAACACACCACAAAAAAGCTCACCACCCGGCGGCCGATACGATAGTGCATTAAGCGGTCAATACGCTTCCAGACGGCATTTGCCAGGATCAACTGAAATCCAAACCACACAACAAACAACAGCAACAGATACAGAAACTGTTGCCAGCCAAACTGAAACAGCTGGGCTTCGGCTTCGTTTTTTATCAGGTAGGCGGAGTTATGACTTAAATGAAAACCGGTGCGGTTATACAGCAGCGCATCAAAGGCCATTAACGCCAGCCCCAGCGCTGACACGGCGGAGGCAATGGTTTTTATTACGCGCTGGGAAACATCCAGGTAGCACAGCGGCAGAATAAATATCACAAACCCAAAAAAGGTTAGAAAGCTGATGTGCCCGAACCAGTTTGCAAACAGGTAAAAGGTACCCAGTACCGTACCCGGCGCCGGTGAAGAGATAACAAACACAGAGGCAATAATAATGGCAATGACGATATTCGCCAGTGCAAACCAGTGACCCCAGTTAACCAGTTTTGTTACCCGTTGACGCCTTGGGGATTCTGCTAAAATCATGGGGGTCAGGCCGTTCCTTTCACGCTTTTTACCAGCACGCTGGCAAACTGTTCAACCATCGCTTCGCGATTGGCAGGGGGTACCTGATGCTCAAAAATATGAGAAATGACATTTCCCAGTACCATTAAAGAAAGATCACGACTTGCACCGTGTTTTTCTAGTACCATAATAACGTCGTTCATCAGACGTTCGAATTCAGCATCACTGTATCGGCTTTGTTGGGGCATTTTACGCCTCTTATCGTTAAATCGCTTGAAAAAGCAAAGTTTTTGGCAATAAAGCGATTATAATCGTTGTGCATCTGATAACAATCATTCATTCAAAAAACTGCATCATTCATCAACGAATTGGACACTGGTAATTCATGAGTATATTGATTCATCATTTTGTCGTGCATCAACTTATCGTTAATAACGAAGGTAAAATGCAACTGATCCCCCGCGAAGGCTGCCTGCCGGTAACGCCGGCGCTGGAACAACTGGGCCAGCAATTACATCACACCTTTGTGAGTAAGCCGGGCAAAGGGGTAGGACATTTTATTCAAACAGAACAAGAAGATGCCAGCTTTGCTGAATCGTTAAACGGCTACACGGCCCATCATGACGCGTCGCCTGCAGACAGCGACACGGCATTTGTGCCTTTCACCAAAACCGCCGGTGATCTGCTGCTGAAATCGCTGGTTGATACTGGTCAGGTAGAAACCGGGTTTGTGCTGTTTGTGCATTATGAATATCTGGCCACCCAGTACTTACTGGTTACTTTACTGAACACCAAGGCCCATGTGGAGATCAACCAACAGCTGGAGCTTAACAGTCGTGAGCATCTGGATCTGGCTAAAATGCAACTGGCGGTGCGGATTGATTTAACCCAATACCGCATTCAGCCGGAACAACAGCGTTATGTGAGCTTTATAAAAGGGCGCATGGGGCGCAAGGTTTCTGACTTTTTTATGCAGTTTGTTGGCTGCGAGGAAAAGGTTGATGTGAAGCAGCAAAATAAACAGCTCATAAGCTCAGTAGAGAATTATCTGGCCAGTGAAGGACTGGATGCCGAAGAGAAAACCGCGCATCGCACCGAAGTCTCCAACTACTTTAAGCAGCAGATAGACAGCGGAGACAGCATAAGAATAAGCGAACTGGCCGAAAAGTTACCCCGTGATGAAGACAACCAGCGGGACTTTGCCCAGTTTACCCAGGGGCTGGAAACGCCTATTGAGCCAGAAGTCCAGCCAGACCCGGCAGCGATACGACAACTGGCGAAGTTCAGTGGTCAGGGCGGCGGCGTGTCGCTGAGTTTTGACCGTAAATTACTGGGTGACCGTATTATCTATCACCCGGATTCCGATACGCTGACGATTAAAGGGATCCCGCCTAATTTAAAAGACCAGTTAAAACGTAACAGCTAAATTTAGCTAGTGGTACAGTCACTTTACCATCGCTGGTATACTAAGTGGATTATTGGGCGGCTCGCAGTCGGCGGGCCGCCAACCTGTTAAAGATTAAACGAGATACAATGCAATTATTTGTAAACGACCTCACCGTCATGGACTTCTCTTACCTTTGCCCTGAGCGTGGCATGGTTGGCGAGAGCTGGATTGTGGATGTGCTGCTGGATGGCACCTTGAATGAAGAAAGTATGATCCAGGATTTTGGCGTGGTGAAAAAGAACCTGAAACGCCTGATCGACGGTTATATCGACCATAAACTGCTGGTACCGGCAGAAAGCGAACAGGCGCATATCCGCCGTGATGAAGACTCAGAACAAGTAGAAGTACGCTTTGATCTGACTAATGACCAGGCTATTCAGATGTATTGCCCGGCGGAAGCCTACGCGTTTATATATGCACCGACGATCACCATGGACTCGGTAAGTGAATATCTGCGCGAAGTAATAGCCACTCATCTTCCTGATAACGTGGACAACCTTACCATTAAGCTACGCACGGAAGTCATTAACACACCGTTTTATCACTATACCCATGGGCTAAAAAAGCACGATGGTAACTGTCAGCGGATCGCACATGGCCATCGCTCGCGGGTTGATATAATCACCAACGGCAATGAGGATCTTGAAAGCGAAGCCTATTGGGCCAAGCGTTGGGAAGACATTTATATTGCTTCCCGGGAAGATCAGATCAGCGCTGATGCGCTGCAGTGTCAGCATCGTTTAGCAAACTATGATGATCATGTCTGTTTTGCCTACGAGGCGGCCCAGGGCTATTTTGAAATTGTGTTACCCGAATCAATTTGCGAAATCATTGATACCGACTCAACCGTAGAATGCCTGGCGCAATACATTTATACCCAGCAAAAACAACGCTTGCCAGATGATAGCTGCTGCGTGATGGCTTACGAAGGGGTGGGCAAGGGAGCCATGGTAGGTGATTAAGCTTAAAAGCTTACTGCTTGGCTTGTTATGCATAAGCAGTGCGTTACAGGCCATTGAACTGCGCGGTGAGTTAACCCAGGGTAGTTTATTGCGCGGCGAACTTATGCCCGGTAGTGCGGTGTGGCTGAACGATGAGCCGGTAAAAGTACTTCCAGACGGTAAATTTGTGGTGGGTTTTGGCCGTGATGCCAAACTCACTCAGGCGCTTCGCTGGCAAACGCCCGAGGGAGAAGTGCAGACCCGTGAGATCACCCTGACTGCCCGTGAATATCCCACACAACGTATTGAAGGCGTACCGCAAGCCATGGTAACGCCGCCCAAAAGTGTGCTGGAGCGGATAAAGGATGATAACTGGCGGGTCGCCAAAGCGCGTAAAACCAGTAGTGAGCGAACAGATTTTGCGGTGGACTTTATTTGGCCAGCCGAGGGACCAATTACAGGCGTTTACGGCAGTCAGCGTGTATTTAACGGTGTGCCAAAACGCCCGCATTACGGTGTGGATGTTGGCGCGCCAACCGGTACCCAGGTGATTGCACCGGCCGGTGGCAAGGTTACTCTGGCACACCCGGATTTATATTATTCTGGCGGCACCATTATTATCGACCATGGCCTCGGGGTTAACTCAACCTTCCTGCATTTGAGCAAGCTGACGGTTAAGCCCGGCGACCTGGTGGAACAAGGCCAGAAAATTGGTGAGATTGGTGCCACGGGCAGGGCAACCGGGCCCCACCTAGATTGGCGCATCAACTGGTTTAGCGAACGCCTCGATCCGGCGTTGCTGGTACCGCCTCGCCAGTAGTGACCGAATGGGCGGTTACTGCCGCCCTAACCACGCTACCGCTTTTGCTTCATCGGTAATTTTCAACACACAGCTTTGCGCCTGAGCGGGCAGTAACGGCAGAGTCAGGTTGAGCAAGCGGCCATCCCTGATTACACTCAGTGCCAGAGGCTTGTCATTCGGTACGGTAAGCAGCCGCTGCATTAATTTTGAATTCACCACGTAGCTGTCTACTGCAATAAGTTTATCGTTTATCTGCAAACCAGCCTGACACGCCGCTGAGTCTTCCAATACCGCCTGAATAAGTAAACCGGTATCAGCATCTTTGGTCACCGCACCAAAATCATAGCGGGGCGATACTTTATCAGCCGCCTCATCGCCGCCCTTATCTTGTAAAGAAAGCGGAGTCTGCACCGTCTGGCTGACACCAATATGTTCCAGCAGGCTATCCATCGCCACGTCTTCGGTGCCATACACCACAGCATCGAGATATTCTTTTATGTCGACGTTGAGTTCGTCACGGCAAAGTTGTTCTATCACATTGGCCGGCGTGCCGCTTTCATCACCGTATTGTGCCCACAGCAACCGCATCAGATCGTCCAGGTTGCATTGGTTGTTACTGCGCTCGCGCAGCAAAATATCCAGCCCCAGAGCAACGATGCCGCCTTTATTGTAATAACTGACGATGTGGTTGATTGAACCGGCGTCCTGTTTATAAAACTTGTTCCAGGCATAAAAGCTCGACTCGGCAATGCTTTGCTTAAAACGTCCGGCATTTTTATACAACCGTGTGAGGTTTTGCGCGACTATTTTAAAGTAACGCTCCGGCGGGATGACGCCAACGCGGGCCAGGGTGACATCGTCATAAAAGCTGGTGAAGCCTTCGTAAATCCACAACTGATCGGTGTAGGTTTCCTGACTGAGGTCGGGCACCACCATTACATCGGGTTTGATGCGCTTCACATGCCAGGTGTGGAATAACTCGTGGCTACACAGACTAATAAAGTTAACATAGCTGTCGCTGAGTTCTTCAGGCTCACCGGCCAGGGGTAGTTCAAAGCGGGGGAATAACAGCGCAGTAGAGCTGCGATGCTCCAGGCCACCATAGCCTTCATTGGCAATCAACGTCATAAACAAATAGTGTTTAACCGGGTAGGGCTTACCAAACAATGATAAATGATGCTGGCAGACTTTTTCTAAATCGGCGCACAGGCGAAACATGTCGTACTCTGTGGTGCCACTGAACATCAAAGTAAAGGTTATGCCATCTACCTCAAAGTCGGCACTGGTGCATTCACCAATAAATATTGGGTGGTCGATGAGTTCATCGTAGTCGGCACTGATAAAGCGGTTATCCTCAAGGTGAGGTAACGTGGTTTCTATTTGCCAGTCGGGCTTGCTCGCCGGGCTCTTAATTACCAGTTCGCAGGGCAGGTGTTCAAAGCCTGAAACGCTAACAAAAACACTGGTGCCGTTACAAAAGGCGTACTCATCGTTGATATAGGCGCTACGTACTGACAGGTCGAAGGCATACACCTGATACGTTACTTCTACCGCCTCGCCTCCGGTGGTTAATTGCCACTGTTGTTTATCCAGCAGGTTAACGTCAATGGGGTGTCCTTCGCTGTTAGTGGCAGCAAAATTAACGATATTGCGGGAAAAATCACGCACCATGTAGCTGCCCGGGATCCAACCCGGCAGGCTCAGCGTCAGGCGTTCACTCTCCATCGCCGGGATGGATAAGGTGACATCAAACAAATGCTGGCTGACTGAGTTTACCGATAACGAATACTGAAGGACGGGCGATTGTGGCGCCATGGGAGATACCTCTTCTTGCATCCTGTTTTAGCCAGGATGGACATGAATAGTTGTTAAATACTGAAAATATGATTATATAGCTATAGTGATTGCGATTCAGTTTTAAATGATGCCCAAACAAAAAAAGATCCTGCTTAGTAGTGCTGATATCAATAGCTTACAGTCGCTTATGCCTGGCAGTGTGGTGGATTTACAAATCTCCACGCCCACCGCTCCCAAGCGGGTAAAAACCAGCTATATTGGCGCTGATGTGCCTAACTGTCTGTTGTTGCAGGTTCCCAGTGAGTCCCGTTGGGGTTATCTGCGTGACGTGCTGGTGCCAGACAATGAAGTGGTTTTACGCTACGTCCTGGAAGGCGATGAAGGCAAGGTGATTGCGTTTCGCTCTCACGTAATCAAAGTTATTACGCATCCGGTACCCATCCTCTTTGTGGCTATGCCTGAATCGCTACAGACCCTTGCACTGCGCAAACATAAGCGCTGGACACCAGGTATCCAGGCCCGGGTGACGGCCAGCGATGATAAGCAAACCTTAAGCACCGACTGCATGATTGTGGATGTGTCCTTTCAGGGATGCCGGTGCGTACTCGAATCGAGCCCGGAATTCCCCATTCTGGAAAACGGTAAAACCATTCAACTTAAAATTGCTCAAGACAAAGAAAACGTGATTAAAGGGATCATCAAAAACAGCAGTACCACACAAACCAGGGTGTTTTATGGCGTTCAATTTGCCGCAGATGCACAAATTGTTAAAAAATTGTTGGATCGTTTTATTGTTGAGCTTTAGGATAGAAGCTACGCTGGTTGTACCAGCGGCGGAAAGAGGGCGACCATAAAACAATTACTTGCCTCATTCCGGATCAGACAGGAAACGGGGACAATTTGTATGCGTGATATTGAACGGCTGTTTAACGAATATTCAGAAAGCCACATGAATCCAACCAATAAGATGATTCATAACCTGGCCGTGCCGGCCATCTACTTTTCAGTTATCGGGTTGGTCTGGTCTATACCAGTGCCTGGCTTTATTGAACAATACGGGGTTAACTTTGCGCATATAATCGCTATCCCGGTACTCTATTACTACTTTCTGCTGTCTGGCCCGATTGGAGCTGCCATGACACTGCTAACCATTGCCTGCTTCCTGATTATTGAACAAATCGCCCAATCGACGGTGCCGGTCTGGCAGGTGAGTGTAGGTGTATTTGTTATCATGTGGATTTTGCAGTTTATTGGCCATGCTATTGAAGGTAAGCGGCCGTCGTTTTTCACCGATTTACGTTTTCTGTTGATTGGCCCTGCCTGGGTATGGGGCAGTTGGCTTAAACGGTTAAATATTAGTTATTAATCTTCCGGCAATGTGGCAATTAGCGCGCAAAGACTGTACCGTCCACATTGCCTGCTACCCTCAGGTATGACAATAGTGCGATAAATCGTAAATCAATTACGACTAAGCCATTATTCACCCTCACAAATACACGTATAATGCAGTAGATGATAAAACAATCTGGTACCTTTGTGCTGAAGTGGCAGCGACTATTTGAAAACAATGAACGTTTATTCTGGGTATTGCATACCGCAGGGTGGGCGGGATTCGCCGTGGTTTATTACATTGGGTCGTTTTTGCATGAAGTTCGTCCCATTTTTCTGTTTATTATTATCCTTAATTCCTATGCCGGCTGGATTTTAACTATCCCGCTGCGCTACGTTTATCGCTGGGCGCGCAATCAGGGAGCCGTTAAGTTACTGCTCACCGTGCTGGCCGCGTCTTATGCCGTTGCACTGTTATGGGCAGTAGTCAAAAACGTTAACTACTGGGAAATCTACAAACACGGCTTCAGGCCCGATGCCTGGTATATGTATTTCAGCAATACCATTGATTCAATGATCATGATCGGCTGTTGGAGCGGTTTGTATTTTGGTATTAAAAACTTTGAGATGCTGCAGCGCGAAAAGCAAAACGCCTTAAAAGCCAGCACCATGGCTCACCAGGCGCATCTTAAGATGCTGCGCTATCAGCTTAATCCGCATTTCCTGTTTAATACGCTTAACGCCATTTCGACGCTGATCCTGATGAAGAACAATGATACCGCCGAAGCCATGGTATCGAGACTGAGTGACTTCCTGCGTTACTCGCTGGATAACGATCCCATTAAAAAAGTAGCATTAGGTCAGGAAATCAAAGCATTACGGTTATATTTAGAAATCGAAAAAGTGCGTTTCGGCGAACGTCTGGAAGTGGTCTGGAATATCGAAGAAGATTGCGAAAACGCTATGGTTCCAAGTATGATACTGCAACCAATCGTTGAAAATGCCATCAAGCATGCTATCTCTAAGCTTGAACATGCAGGCAAGCTCACCATTGATGCACGCAGATTTGGTAACGATCTGCTCCTTGATGTAGCCGATAACGGCCCGGGGGCAGATATTCTGGATGGTCAGTTAAGCCGCACCGGTGGTGTGGGTCTGCCTAATATAAAAGAACGCCTGCACGCTTTGTATAATCGGAATTTTGCTTTTACGGTTGAACATAATCAGCCGCAGGGAGTACGCGTTAGTGTTCGTATTCCTTATGATGTAAAGGATATTTAAATGAGTCAGCAAAAAATTAAAACTCTTATCGTCGACGATGAGCCTCTGGCCCGCAGTGGCTTGCGCTTACGCCTGGAAAAGTTCGATGATGTAGAAGTGGTTGCTGAATGTCAGAATGGTCTGGACGCAGTCAGTATGATTTCTCAGCATCGTCCGGATCTGGTTTTTCTCGATATTCAAATGCCCGGCTTAAATGGTTTTCAGGTAATCAACAAGCTCAAAGAGCTGAAGCAGCCCATCCCGATGATTATCTTTGTTACCGCTTACGACAGCTACGCCATTAAGGCTTTTGATGTTCATGCTCTCGATTATTTGCTTAAACCAGCCGATGACGAACGATTGAGTGCCGCTATAAAGAAAGTTCGCGAGTACTATGCTACCCAGAGCCAAGATGAGCAGTCCAAAAAACTGGTCAATCTGGTGGCCGAATTGACCGGTGACGATTGCGAAGAAATCTTACGTAAGCTTGCCAGTGGTGAAGCGGTAGAAACGAATCCTTATCCGGATGTACTGGCGATTAAAGACGGCTCAGAAGTGACCCGGGTAAATGTATCTGATATTCAGTGGATTGATGCAGCCGGTGATTACATGTGCGTACATGCCCTGGATGGCATGCATATTATGCGTAAAACCATGAAAGAACTGGAACAGGAATTAAACCCGCAGTTGTTTGTGCGTGTTCACCGCTCAGCTATTGCCAATATTCGTTATGTGAAGAAACTGGTGAGTCACATAAGCGGTGAGTATCACCTTATCCTCAATAACGATACCGAGCTCAAAGTGAGTCGTAGTCACCGTGATAAGGTGAAAGCGGCCATGAAGATGTAAGCTAAACTAACTACATACTAAAACAAGACGGCGCTTTAAGCGCCGTCATTCTTTTGTAAGCCCTAATGTATGGACTTCGGTAGGTAATTATCACAAGTGGTAGAGCTATGCCTGTAGAAGTCGGAGAGTAAACTGGCACCATACTGAGTAATATAGATTTATAATGCTCGAGACAGCTTTGAGCGAGTAGCGGACACTTTGGGCTTTGGTGATACGGGAGCTAAACTAGAATATTTTTTTCGTTTGCTTTGAGTATGGCTTCATCAAGCCAAATCAGTTAGTTTAAGTAAAGACAAGTTTTTATCATTGGCCCCGACAATACAGGTTTGGGGACTAATATAGAGGTTTTTTACATGGAAGTTGTATATGTTCTTCTCGCCATATTTATCGTTTTTCTTTTAGCAAAGCCTAAACGTAAAGCTGAAATAGTAAAACCTAGGAGTGAGTCTGATAAAGTTTACGATAATCCAACAAAAGAATTTAAAAAAGCTTCACTTAAAGCAGTTTACGAAACTGAAAGTGTGCACGTATCTGATTCAAATTCTGCCGGAAGTTATAAAGAACAAAAAGAAGCCAATCTTGGTTCTCGAAATATTGACGATCAGATGATCAACAGACGTATAGAAGATAAAGGCGAGAATGGTATTAAGCCAGATGTATCTGAGCGGAGTAAAGAGGTCAAAATAGTAGAAGACAAGGAAGAGACTAAAGGTAACGCTCCGGTAGAAGCTTCAAAAGTTTCAGCTACTCCCAAAAAGGCTTTGGAAAATTTGGCTTCTCGACTTAAAAGCCAATCTCAATACTCTACTTCAAGAGTTGAACATGCATCTAGTTCATCTTCTTCCGATGATGGTCTCGCTTCGTTCAATATTTTTGAAAGCTCAAAACCCCAAAGCGATTTAGTCAAAGTAGGAAGAAAGGGGGCGTGGATTGGTAAGTACCAGGAGGTTAAGTTACACGGCCGTACACTAAGAGGCTTTCTGTATGTTGGGGAGCGTATGGACTCCCTACGTGGATATATGCAAGAGCCTGCGCTAGTGAACAGCTCCTTACCCGCCGCAGGGCAATCATTTAACCATTCGGTCTTTTACACTGATGGAACACTAGGTTACTGGCCCAGCTATGATTCACTGTCACGGGAATGCAGAGGCTCCTACCTTGACTGGTTAGCTTCAGATAGAAGTGCAGAAAATACGCCTATAGGGTTTGTTTTTTTATATTTTTACGGCTTTGAAAGGTTTTTCCTGGAAAATAGTAAAGATACATATACTGAAGCGATACATTTTGAGCATATTTTTGAGGAAGTGCTTCGACTTAACACGGTCTTTGGATTTAACCGTTCATTTGCTGGTTACTCGGCAAACTTCTTGGAGTTTATGTATTTGGTTAAACCTGACTTATTTGAAAGTGAAAAACATAAGCTGCCTAAAACACGTCAGTCATTACTCTTCAAATTACGTTTAGCAGAGCAAGTTGTTTCAACAGAAAAAGTTGATGAAGAATTAGCGCTTGAATGGATTAAAAATTCAGAACAATACAGTTTAAGAACAGCAGCAAGACGTTGTGAAGTTGAATTTGACTCCCTATTTAAGATTTATTTTAAACAGAAATTTCCGGAAGGAATGCCTGTTAAACCTAACAAGACTAAATTAAATGCAGAGTATTCTGCTGCCAGTGGTGGCATACCTTCGGTTAAAATCTTATTAGAAGGCTTGCCTGATCCAAGTATTCTAAAGGGGCCTATTAACAAACTCATTCCAGTTGCAGATAGGGTGACTGAGGAATTGGCAAGTTACAGTCGATATTTAGGTAAAGCTGACACAACGAAAGATGACTTAGCAGCATTAATGTTACTTCCTAGTGCGATCGCGAATAGTCAGCCATCCCCACTAGTCGAAACGTTTAAAGCTTGGGCACAGACTATCATTTCTGAAAATGAGGGATTGACAGATGTTGCTGAGTTTTGGTTACAAACAGGATTACCGAAACCAAAAGCCATTAACAAAAAAGAAAGTGAATTGATTTGTAGTCTGGCAAACTTTGCGAATGTTGGAGTTGCTCCTGATTTAAGGTATCACCACGCGAAACTTAAGTTAGATGGGAAAATTGTGTTGTTTGCACCAGGTCATGAAAACGGTTTTATCCCCAGTCATACATTTAACCAAGTCGGTGTGGCCCTTCGGTTAGGAGCGATGATTGCCAGTATAGATGGTTTTGTTGATGAATCAGAAAGCACTGAGTTACAGAAGCTTATTGCGCATGATGAAAAGCTAACAGATACAGAAAAGCGCTCTTTGCAAGCATATTTGACATGGCGCTTAGCGACACCTTCCGACAATACCGGTTTGAAAAATCGACTTAGTAGCCTGGGAGCAAAGGAGATCGAGTTTGTTAAGCGGTTTATTATTTCTATAGCACTCGCTGATGGCAATGTTGATAACAAAGAAGTAAAACAGATCGAGAAACTCTATACGAAATTAGGGCTGGACAAAGATACTGTATCGAGTGATATACACCAACTAACTACGAGTAATCATCAATCAGTTTCCGGACGCGAAAGTTCATCCGAATTTTCCATTGATGAAGCTATCTTAGCGCTTCATGAGAGTCAAACTACAGAGGCGAAAGGTATGCTAGAGGAGATATTTACCTCTGAAGAAGATGATGAAAGTGAAAGTTTAGAACTTGCTGAATCTTCAAATGATATTAATGGATTAGATCAAGCCCATAGCCAGCTTTATGAAAAGCTATGTACTCAAGCGCAATGGAGCCGTAATGAAGTGGCTAAAATATGCGGTGATCTTAATCTTATGATTGATGGTGCAATCGAAACCATTAATGATTGGGCGTTTGATTTAGTCGATGCGCCAGTGATTGAAGATGATGGCGAAATATACATCGATGAAGAAATAGTTGAAGAAATAAGGGAGTTATAGCAATGGCAGCCAAAAAAATTAGAGCTAAAGAGCGTGATGCTATTATCCAGTCGCTTAAATCGGGTGTTACGCCAAAAGTAGGGATACAGCACATACAGGTCGGCAGAGGCAACGAGTTAAAAGCTCTGATTGCGGATATAGCTCGGGTTACTGAAGGTGGCTCAGCTTTTCGTTTAATTATTGGTGAATATGGTTCCGGTAAAACGTTCTTTTTAAGTGTTGTAAGGGCTATAGCTTTGGAGCGAAAACTGGTAACTGTGAATGCTGATTTATCTCCGGATAGACGTATTCATGCATCATCTGGACAAGCCAGGAATTTATACTCTGAGCTCATGCGGAATATGTCCACTCGCAATAAGCCTGACGGTAATGCTTTAACGAGCGTAGTAGAAAAGTTCATTACTGAAGCGCGAAAAGAAGCTGATAATAACGGTAAAGATATCACCACTGTAATTCAAGAAAGATTATCTTCATTGTCAGAACTAGTGGGAGGATACGACTTCTCTAAAGTGATTGAAGCTTACTGGACTGGACATGAAACAGACAATGAGACGCTAAAAAACAATGCAGTAAAATGGTTAAGAGCCGAATATGCAACTAAGACCGATGCACGCAAAGATCTTGGGATTAGGAGTATTATTTCTGATGCATCGTTTTATGATTCTTTAAAGCTAATGAGCTTATTCGTGAGGCAAGCAGGCTACGAGGGCCTATTGGTTAACCTCGATGAAATGGTAAATTTATACAAACTTAATAGTACTCAAGCGCGAGTGTCGAACTATGAACAGATCTTAAGAATATTAAATGACTGTTTGCAGGGTTCTGCGGAGTATCTAGGCTTTTTACTCGGGGGAACACCTGAGTTCTTGCTTGACCCAAGAAAAGGCTTATATAGCTATGAAGCACTGCAATCACGCCTAGCAGGTAATACATTTGCAAAACAAGCGGGTGTTATTGATTATTCTTCGCCTGCGCTACATTTAGCTAGCTTGACGCCTGAGGAGTTATTTATTCTTCTGAAAAATCTGAGGCATGTTTATGCCTCTGGCGATGAAACACAGTATTTAGTACCTGATGAATCCCTTAAAGCATTTTTAGTACATTGCAGTAAAACAATTGGTGATGCTTATTTCAGAACTCCTAGAAATACCATAAAAGCCTTTTTAGATATGCTCGCAGTAATAGATCAAAATCCAAGTATTTCGTGGGATAGCTTGATTGCGAAACTTGATATTGTGGAAGAAAAACCATCGGATGTTGAGCTTGATATCGAATCAGAAGAAGATGGACTAGCTGATTTCAAATTATGATAGATGAACACGAGAAGCTGGATTTTCGTGTACAGCAGTGGATTTTTAAGCAGGGCTGGGATCGCCTACGAGAAATTCAATGCCTAGCGATTGATCCTATCTTGACCGGTGGCACTGATGTGCTCATCAGCGCTTCTACAGCAGCAGGCAAAACGGAAGCATTTTTTTTACCCGCAATAAGTACTATTGTAGAGGATAAGCGGGGCGTCGGGATCTTATATATAAGTCCCCTAAAAGCACTAATAAACGATCAAGATAGAAGGCTTGAAAGTCTAGCAGATATACTAGACTTACAAGTTACGCCTTGGCACGGTGATAGTGCTCAAGGTCGTAAATCAAAGCTTAAACGAAATCCTTCTGGTATTGTTTTAATCACACCTGAGTCATTAGAGTCACTATTAATACGAGATAGTGGTTGGGTTAAATCTGCTTTTCAAAATTTAAAACACATTGTAATTGACGAATTTCACGCATTCATAGGGACTGAACGTGGTCATCATTTGTTGAGTCTACTTCACCGATTAGAGCATTTGCTTGGTCGCCTAAAAATTCCTATACCCAGAACTGCATTAAGTGCCACTCTTGGTGAATTAGAGACCGTACCACTCTCTCTTAGGCCAAATAAATCATTACCATGCAAAATAATTAAGCAAACGCAATCTTCGGCTTCGCTAAAAATGCAGGTCAAGGGCTACATCGAGGCCAATACAGCAGTAGGTGATGCCGTGCGAGCTGAGCAGCTTGTCTGTAATGATTTATATGAACTTTGCCGAGGTGGTAACCATCTAGTCTTTGCGAATAGCAGAAGTCGTACTGAAATCCTTGCAGCAGTATTAGCCGATATGTGTGAGAGTAACGCTGTACCAAATGAGTTTTTTCCTCATCATGGTTCCCTTTCAAAGGAAATGAGAGAAACATTAGAAGCTCGGCTACAGCAGGAAAGGCTCCCAACTACTGCAATTTGTACCATGACCTTGGAGCTTGGTATTGATATTGGGAAAGTTAACTCAGTTGTGCAAGTTACAGCGCCTCATTCGATAGCTAGTTTGAGGCAAAGAATGGGGCGGTCAGGAAGACGCGGTGGTGCAAGTATTCTAAGGATGCTAATTACCGAGAACGAACTGACAGAGCAATCCAGTATTGTAGATAAGTTACGTCTGGAGCTAGTTCAGTCATTAGCGATGGTCAGACTATTAGTTGCTAGTAAGTGGTATGAACCGGCTGACTCCTCACTATTGCATTTATCGACACTACTGCATCAAATATTAGCATTAACTGCCCAGTGGGGAGGAATAAGAGCTGATCAAATATATAGTTTGCTGTGTAAGGACGGCCCGTTTCAGCATGTTACCGTCGCTCATTTTAAATGCTTATTGTCCCATATGGGCATTACTGAATTAATTACTCAGTTAGGTAGTGGAGAGCTAGTTTTAGGGCATGCTGGCGAAAAAATAACGAATCATTATAGTTTTTACGCCGTCTTTAAAACACCTGAAGAATTTAGAATTGTTTCAGGCAGCAAAACGCTAGGAACACTTCCTGTAGATAGCTTGATTTTAGGAGGTCAACATATCGTTTTTGCAGGAAAAAGGTGGGTGGTTGAATTAGTTGATGTGGAAAAAAAGGTAATATTAGTCAACCGCGCCAAAGGAGGCCAGCCACCTAAATTTGGCGGCGCTGGAATGGCGGTTCATGATGTGGTTCGACAAGAAATGTTTAAAATACTGAGTGAGAGCGACTACAAAATAAAGGTTGGCGAACACCGAATAGAGTTTGCGGATGAAACTGCACAGTCATTGTTTCAGGAAGCGGCAAAATTTTTCCAAACAGCTAACCTGGCAAAAACTAATTTTATTCAACAAGGTAATAGAACTGTGATCCTTCCCTGGGCTGGCGATAAAGTTGTAAACACTATCGTTGCTGTACTGATTAGCAAGGGTTTCGCTGCTGGAGCATTTGCAGGGGTCATCGAAATTGAAAAGGCCGATTCGCAAGATGTAATCGATGCACTTAAGAGTTTCCAGGCTGATGGTACAATATCTGCGGATGAGTTGGCTGGATCAATTCCTGAAAAGGCGATCGATAAATTTGATGAGTATCTACCGGAAAATTTACTTATAACTGGTTATGCCGCGAGAGCGTTCGATATTGACAGTGCAAAGATTAAAGTCAAAGAACTATTGGAAGTTTATTGAGCGAAATATAAGTAAGTATGTCCGCTTTTGACCAAGAAGAGACGTTTTCAGTATGCAACTATAATACTCGAACTACGTGCAGTTTTTGCGATAGTTGGCATTCGAGTATGGTAATTTAATGCTTTGGATGCCCAACTGACAACCGATCATCGTGGTTTATTTTCTAGTCTGGTCTGTGACTTTATTACTTACCCGCAGTAGAGGTTTAAGCCAGCAAAGAAAGATGTTTAAAAGATTGTTGTCGGAGTCGCCGACAGCGTAAATTGGTCCCATCGCAACAAACGTCCCTGTGATTCATCCACCCACGCCTTCCATGGCGTGCCGTTTCTCATACTGCGAAATGCCACTGGCATTTCGGTTACTCGTCACCCCTATGCAGCATCGACTGAATCCTCTTCCATGATGCTTTTTCTAGTTTGCTATGTATGCCAGTGACGATGACAACACTGAAATAGGGCACAACACTTGTTCTTTCTTCGATTTCAATAGAGCTCCCTTTTATGGGGGAATGCAAAGCCACTTATTTTAGAAAATAGGCGTCTTACTCAGGTTGTCATACCCCAGTTATGGCGTTCATTGAGCATGGTTACCATGGTCTGTGTCAGAGTATCACCAAGCTCCTTGCGGTTTTCCCAGGTTTGGCTCAGCTCAATTTCTACCGGCTGGTTGTTTTGCAAACCAACCATAATGCCGGTTTTATTCTGCTCCACACAGCGTACCGCGTTTACTCCCAGCAAGGTTGCCAGCATTCGATCCTGACTCACTGGTGAGCCGCCTCGCTGAATATGGCCAAGGATCACCGGACGGACTTCACCGCCGGTAAGCTCTTCCAACTGTACGCCCAATTTGGCAATCCCCTCAGGCCACAGGTTTTCGGTAAGTACAATAATAAAACTCTCATGCCCATAGCGCTGGCGGTGAATAGAGAGTTGCTGATGAATATCTTTGAGCGTAGTTTCTGTGTCGGTGAACAATTCAGGTAATATCACGTAGTTTGCCGCGCCGGAAAGCGCGGCACTGGCACCCAGAAATCCAGCATGACGGCCCATTACCTCAACAAGGAAAATACGCTCAAAGGCATCGGCGGTATCCCTCACCTTATCAATCGAGTCCATTGCTGTTTCGATAGCGGTGTAATACCCGATGGTGGCATCGGTGCCGTAAATATCATTGTCGATGGTGCCGGGCAGGCCAATAACCTGACCGTCCCAGAAGTTACTCAGGTGCTTAGCGCCATGAAAAGAACCGTCACCACCAATCACCAGCAAGGCATCAATGGCAAGCTCATCCAGGTGTTTAGCGGCCAGTTTGGCGGAGACGTCCTGTTTGAACTCCTTGCAGCGGGCGCTGCGCAGAATAGTCCCGCCGCGCTGAATAATATTGTGTACTTTTTTACTATCCAGCTTACGCCAGTTAGCGGCCAGCAAGCCATTAAAGCCGTGTTCAAAGCCAATCACAGTATGGCCTGCGCCTTCACTGGCTACTACAACTGCCCGAATACAGGCGTTCATCCCCGGTGCATCGCCGCCGGAGGTCAGTACCGCAATTCTTTTATTGGTCATAAAGCGTTCCTTTACAATTTGATACAAACACACCAATAGCGCAGGGTGAATTTATCATCGCTTCTGCAGTCCAAGTATGAGTATTATGTTGTTATAACACGTAAAATCACAGTCAGCTTGGTGGCAGAGGGCTGAAATACAAAGCCCGGCGATCGGGAACAGCCATCAGCACGTAATGATAGATTGTCAGGTATAACCACGCGTGCCAAGTGTAAATTGACAGGAAGTGACAATGAAGAAAGGTTTGTTGATTGCGATCATCATTTTTCTAAGCGGATGTTCGACAAAGTTTACCTACAATAATCTGGATTGGTTAATTCATTGGTATATCGATGATTACGTATCGTTATCGGATAATCAGGAAGCACTGTTTGATGAATATTTTGCCGACTGGCAAAGCTGGCATCGCAGTGAAGAGCTTGGCAAGTACATCGAACACCTTAAAAGCCTGAAAGCGGACTTAAACAGCGAAGAACTCAATGCTGCGCAAATTGAGAGGCATCTGCTCGACAGCCGGCAACACTGGGAACGACTGCGCGATCGCGTTAGCCCGGAACTGGCAGACATGGCCGCTAAGTTAACCGACGAACAGGTGAGTTCGCTGTTTGAAGAATTGCGCGAAGAGAATGACGACATTCGTGAGTCGCTGGATGAGTTTAAGGAGCTTTCACCTGAAGAGCAGGCCGAAGAACGACTGGACGATATGGAAGAGGGCGTAAGCGAGTTCATCGGTCGCCTTAATGCCAGTCAGAAAGCCATCGTCAAAGGTTATGCGTCACAGTTTACCAGTACCCGGGCATTGTGGCTGACTTATCGTCAGGATTTTCAGCAGGCAGCCAGGGAAATGATCGACAATCGCGCGGCTAATCCAACGTTTAAACAAGACTTTGTTGCGCTCATGACCCATCCCGATAAATTTCGCAGTGAAGCTTTTATGAAGCTGCGAAACGACAACACCCGAATTTATGCCAAAATGGCTGAAGAATTGTTCTACACCCTGGATAAAAAGCAAAAAAGAAAGCTAATCAGTAAGATTGACGATATGATTGAGGACTTTGAATACCTCATGAGTAATGATTAGTTGGAAAGTAGTTACCGGCCGCTCTATGGCTTTTGTTTGTCTTTGGTTACCGCAGTGCTGTGGGGAATTTTACCCCTGTTTCTTAAGATCTGCCTGCAGGTTATGGACAGTCAGACCATCACCCTTTATCGGTTTGTAGCGGCTGCCATCCTGGTGGGCGGCTGGCTGTTTTACCGACGCCACATTCCTAACTTCTTACGCTACCCTAAAGCCGTCATCATTCTGGCCATCGCCTGTACTCTGATGCTGGTGATCAACTATGTCTTTAACGTACTCGGGCTTAAATATCTGAGCCCCGGCAGTGTACAGGTTTTCATGCAGGTGGCGCCATTTGCTCTGATGATTGGTGGTATCGTGTTGTACAAAGAAAAATTCAGCCGCTTGCAGCTGTGGGGCGCGTCGTCCTTGCTGCTAGGACTTGGTTTGTTTTTCAATCAACGCCTGCCGCAGATTGTTGCTTCAGAAACCGAAGATACCCTGGGTGTTGTGTTTGTTATTATCGCCGCAGTGACCTGGGCCGGCTACGCGTTGTGTCAGAAGTCTCTGATGAAAACCATGTCTGCCATGCAACTCACGCTGATCATTTATATCATTGGCAGCATGATGCTGCTGCCGTTTACACATCTGCAGGCCATTACCGAAATGAACGCGGTGCAAGGCTGGGCGTTGTTGTTTTGTTGTTTAAATACCTTTGTGGCTTACGGGGCTTTCACCGAAGCCATGCGCGTATGGTATGCCTCGCGGGTAAGTGCAGTGATTGCCACCGCGCCAGTGTTTACCTTTGTCTCGGTTGCCGTGGCTGAGTACATTTATCCCAGCAGCTTTGAACAGCCACCGTTAGGTGCGTTGGCTGTGCTGGGGGCGGTGATGGTGGTTGGCGGCTCGGT
>TARA_B100000963_G_scaffold110440_1_pt1 | contig 68495 bp, 68 predicted proteins | sample TARA_B100000963 | Tara Oceans TARA_B100000963 (sample SAMEA2622097) | marine metagenome | biome: marine biome (ENVO:00000447); feature: surface water layer (ENVO:00002042); material: "saline water (ENVO:00002010), including plankton (ENVO:xxxxxxxx)" | depth 5 m | reverse complement strand
GGAAAGAAAAAAATGCGACAAATTGGTCGGGTTGAAATCCCTCAAGAAGCTTTCATGGCAGTTTTAAAGTTGAGCGAATAATTTTTGTAAATTGACAAAAAAACTATAAATGAAAAAACTATTGTTCTCTCTCTTATTTGTTTCTCAAACGATAGTATTATCTCAAGAATTCTCAAAAGAATTGTTTGTCTCCGATAAGGATTCCCTTCCATATAGATTACTACTACCTAAAAATTTTGACAATGATAAAAAATATCCATTAATTATTTTTTTACATGGAGCTGGCGAGAGAGGAAATGATAATGAGCTTCAACTTGTTCATGGAAAAGATCTTTTCATTAATATGAACAATGACAATAATTTTCCTTCAATTGTAGTTTTTCCTCAGTGCAGCAAAAATTCTTATTGGGCAAACGTCTCTAGAGTTAATAATTCCTTTTCTTTTTTAGACGATCCAAAAGAAAATAAAAGTTTAAAACTTGTTGAAGGTATGATCTATGAATTAAAAAAAAATTTTAAAATAAATTCAAATAAAATTTATGTTGGCGGATTGTCAATGGGAGGCATGGGTACTTTCGAATTAGTTTATAGAAATCCTGATATGTTTGCAGCTGCCTTTGCTATTTGTGGAGGTGCTAACCCTAAAATTGGAGAAAAAATCTCTAAAACTAATTGGAGAATTTACCACGGCGACAAAGATTTTGTTGTCCCTGTAAAATTATCAATTGACATGTATAACTCGATTAAATCCTTTAATAAAAATGTCTATCTAAAGATATACCCAGATGTAAATCACAATAGTTGGGATAATGTCTTTAGAGAACCTGACTTATTTCCATGGCTATTTAGTAACTCCAAAGCTAATCAATAAAGCTTTTTTTGATGAAAAAAATATTTATTCTGTTAATTGTATTAATATTTTCTTGTCAAAATCCTTCATATAATATTTCAATAAATGGTGAGCTTAAAAAATGGCACAAAATAACCTTAACCTTTGATGGAATCCACTCATCTGAATATGCAAAAGAAAATCCGTTTTTAAATTATAGACTTTTTGTGACGTTTATAAATGAAAACGAAAAATTTGTCGTACCAGGATATTATGCAGCGGACGGCAATTCATCTGAAACATCAGCTGACTCAGGAAAAATATGGAAAGTTCATTTTAGACCAAATAAAACAGGTAAATGGAGATATAATGTATCATTTCAAAAAGGGAAAAATTTAAGCCTCAAAAATTTAGAAATTAGTGGAGAACCTACTGCTTTTGATAATGCAAACGGAGAATTTATTATTGAAAAATCAAATAAATCAGGTAAAGATTTTAGAAGTTTAGGTAGAATAATAAACGGCGATAAAGGTTACTTTAAGTTCACTGATAAAGATTCTATTTTTTTTAAAAATGGAACCAATAGCCCAGAAAATTTTCTTGCATATGAGGATTTTGACCAAACATACAGATACGAGGTTCAAAATAGACGCGGTGAATCTAATCCCAAAGACCTTATACATAAATATGCCTCTCACGTTAAAGATTGGAAAAAGGGAGACCCTACTTGGAAAAAAAATAAAGGTAAAGGTATTATTGGAGCTATAAATTATTTATCTAACCAAGGAGTTAATTCAATTTATATGATTTCTCTTAATATTCTATCGGACGGCAAAGATGTGTGGCCGTATTCAGACCATAACGAAAGATATAGATTTGATTGCAGTAAATTAGATCAATGGGAAATTGTATTTGATCACATGGAAAAAAAAGGGGTAATGCTTCATCTTTTAACCCAAGAAACTGAAAATGAAACTTTATTGGATAATGGAGAAACAAGTGTACAGAGAAAAGTTTACTACAAAGAATTGATTGCTCGATTTGGTCATCATTTAGGAATAATTTGGAACATGGGTGAAGAAAATGGTCCAAGTGCTCCTGATCAATGGTCTCCAATAGGGCAAACAGACAAACAGAGACTTGACATGGCTAAATACATTAAACAAAATAATCCCTTTCAGCCAATAATATTTCTTCATTCCCATGCAGATAATAAATCTCAAGACAAATATTTAAATCCTCTTATTGGAAAAGGGGAATATGATGGAGCTTCAATGCAAATTGGAGAACCAAAAAATGTTAATTCAAGAATTTATAATTTTTCTGAAAAATCCGAGATTGGGGGGAAAAAATGGATAGTAAGTCTTGATGAGTTAGGTCCTCACTGGAAGGGAGTCATGCCTGATTCTTTTGACAAAAAACATGACACAATTAGAAATCACGCATTGTGGGGTTCAGTCTTAGCTGGAGCAGGAGGTGTTGAATGGTATTTTGGATGGAAATACCCTCATGCGGATCTAACATGTGAAGACTTTAGATCAAGGGAACTTTGGTGGAAGCAAAGTAAGATTGCCGCAGATTTCATAACAAATTATCCAATGGAGGAAATGAAAAAATCAACCGGTCTTTTAAAGAATTTTAGTACTTACAGCTTTTCAAAAAAAGATGAAATTCATTTAATTTATTTACCATATGTTAAAAAAAATATATTTTTAAATATGAAAACTGATATAAATTATGAGATAAAGTGGTTTAATCCTAGGTCCGGAGGTAAACCAATTTATGGCGATAAAAAATATACCTCAGCTAAATCTAATCATATAGGTCAACCTCCATTTGACTTAAATAAAGATTGGGTTGTCGTGCTTAATAAAATTTAAATTTGAAAAAGCTTATAATACTTCTTATTTTGACAACTACAAACTCTTTTACTCAGGATCTTTCGTCAGCAATGACATTTAACGTAAGATACGCTACAGCTAAAGACGGAATTAACCAATGGGAAAATAGAAAAAAAGATGTCTTAAATCTTTTAAAAAATTATTCTCCAGATATTGTTGGCTTTCAAGAAATGTTAAAATCTCAATTAGAATTTATTGATGAAAATCTTAATAAATACAATTATGTTGGAGTTGCAAGAGAAGATGGAAAATCAGAAGGAGAGTTCTCGCCCATTTTTTTTAATACTAAAAAATATAAAATAATTGAAAATGGCACCTTTTGGCTCTCTAAAACACCCGATGTTCCAAGTATAGGATGGGATGCTGCACATAAAAGAGTTTGCACTTATGTCAAATTAGTTAATCTTAAAAAAAATAATTTTTTATGGGTCTTTAATACCCATTTTGATCACTTAGGAAAAGAGGCAAGAATTAATTCATCAGAGTTATTGATATCACAAATTGAAAAATTACTTGATCACGATAAAGAAAAAATTATTTTAATGGGTGATTTTAACAGTCTTCCTAATAGTGAACCAATAAAAATCATCATGAATAAACTTGAGGATGGAATGATGAACTCAAAAAATAAATTTAAAGGAGAGCTTTCTACATTTAACGGTTTTGAAGTAAATAAAAAAAATGATGGGAAAAGAATAGATTATATTTTTTCAAAAAATTTAAAAATAGATTCCTACAATCATTTATATGACAAGAGGCAGAATTCACTCTATGTTTCTGACCATTTTCCCGTTTTAATTTCATTTTATAAATAATGAATAGGGTATTTGTAAGTTTATTTTTAAATCTTTTAATTTCAAATTTATACTCTCAAGGTAATTCTTTTGAATTCAAAGGTCAAATTTCATTACAATCAAATGTAAATTTTGAGAACGATTATAAATATTTTTTAGGTGGTCGTTACTTACCCGAGTTAGAATATTCCAAAGAAATAGACAGTGTTTCTTCTATAACTATTCTAAGTAGTGCTAATTTTTCCGCATCAAAATTTTTTAACACATTAGGTAAAAATTTAAATTATGAAGATTATGATTTTTATAGACTTTGGATACGCTATATTAACAAAAATATTGAATATAGATTGGGCCTTCAAAAAATTGATTTTGGCTCTGCTCTTCTTATTAGGCCGTTACAATGGTTCAATCAAATTGATCCAAGAGATCCTCTTGGATTAACAAATGGAGTTTATGGTTTTCTAATTAGGTATTATTTTAAAGATAATTCTAACATTTGGTTTTGGAGCTTGTTAGGAAATAATGAAAGAAGAGGTTTAGATTTTCTAAATTCAAACAAGAATAAACCTGAATTTGGCGCAAGATTCCAAAAGATTATTCCAAATGGTGAAATAGCAATTTCTTACCATTATAGAAAAACTACTTTTGACCAGCTAAAATTAATTAATCCCTATCAAATTAATCCTGAACAAAGAATTGGTCTTGACGCAAAATGGGACTTAGGAATTGGCTTATGGTTTGAAGCTTCCTATATTGAGAGAGTGAAAAAAATTGGACCATATTCTAATCAAGGTTTGTTTTTAGTAGGCTCTGACTACACTTTTAACATTGGAAATGGTCTAAATCTAATTGGTGAACACTTTATAAACTTTTTAGGAGAAAAAAATATAAGCGAAGAGTCTAGTTCAATTTCAGCAACTAGTATATCATATCCAATAAGTTTTATAGGTTCATTAAATGCTTTTTACTACAGACAGTGGAAGAATAACAAAAATACATTCGCAGTTAATTATCAGCACAATTTCAATAAAATTACTGCTTATTTAATAGCAACATACAATCCAAGGTTAAATGAAGAAAGTTTTTTTGAAAACGAAATATTAAATACTTTTGTAGGACCTTCATTTCAACTTTTGTTAACTTACAATCATTAAAGATGACAAATAAAGTAATAGAACTAAAAAATTTAAGCAAACATTATCCTGTCGCAAACAAAGAGTTTTATGCTTTAAAAAATATCTCTGTAGATTTTAAAGAAGGTGAATTCAGTGGAATTGTAGGGCCCAGTGGCTCTGGAAAAACGACTATGTTAAATATTATTGGTTCACTAGATACTCCCTCAAAAGGATCTGCATTAGTTCTCGATAAAAATATTTCAACCCTAACTCATTCTCAATCTGCTAAGTTAAGAAACCACAGTATAGGTTTTATATTTCAAGTATTTAACTTGCTTCCAGTTTACACTGTTTTTGAAAATGTTGAATTTGCATTGTTACTTCAAAAATATAGTTCGACAGAAAGAAAATTTATGGTTGAGCAAGCTCTTGAGTGGGTTGGCTTATCCAATCACAGAAATAAAAGGCCTGATAAATTATCTGGAGGAGAAAGTCAACGTGTAGCAATTGCAAGAGCAATGGTTAAAAAACCCAAAATACTTTTGGCTGATGAACCAACCGCAAACCTGGATGCTGAGAATGCTCATGGTATTCTTAAAACAATGAAGGAATTAAACAAGGAGCTAAATACAACTTTTATTTTCTCAACTCATGACGAAAAGGTTATGAAATATTTAAATCGAATTATTCTACTTAAAGATGGTAAAATCGAAAATGATAAAATGAATTGAAATGCTTGAATTTAAACTTTCTATTAAAAATCTCTTAGGGGCAAAGCTCAGAACTTTTCTAAATTTATTTGTATTATCAATTTCATTTGTTGTAATTATTTTATTAAATAGTCTGATGGATGGGTGGGATGATCAAGCAAAAAAAGATTCAATTAATTGGGAATATGGTTATGGTCATCTAATTAATAATAATTATGATCCCTTAGACCCTTTTACGATTAACGATGGGCACTCTAAAATTCCCCAAGGATCTGAAAATTTACTTCCAATTTTAGTTCATCAAGGTTCAATATATCCAAAAGGTAGAATGATTAATATAAAAGTTAATGGCACATTTCCAGAGCAGGATTTATTAAAACTTCCGTTAAATGAAACATTGAAAAGCTCATCAAAATACCCTGTTATAATAGGGAAAAGATTTGCTGAATCAGCTGGATTGAAAGAAGGAGACGATGTTCTATTTCGTTGGAAAGATAAAAATGGGACATACGATGCAAATAATGTTACAATAATTAAAGTTTTTGACTCTAATGTACCTACAATTGATGTAGGTCAATTTTGGATATCAATAAATACATTGTGGGAAATGACTGGCCAGACAAATGAGGCAACTTATTTTGTTGCTAATGAATCTTTTATTGATAAAAAATTTGATGGTTGGACATTTAGATCACAAGAATCTTTATTAAAAGTTATAACTGATTTAGTTTCTCAGAAAAAAATTCAGCAATCTATTGTATACATTTTATTGATGGGAATAGCACTTCTAGCAATATTTGACACTCAAGTTTTATCAATATTTAGAAGGCAAAAAGAAATTGGAACGCTCATAGCATTAGGAATGACAAGAAAAAGGGTTGTAAAATTATTTACAATTGAAGGTTCTTTATATAGTATTTTGGCAATTGTTTTTGGTTCAATCTATGGTTCCCCTATATTCTATCTTTTATACAAAAACGGTTTCCCTGTGCCCCCTGCCGACCAAAAAGTGGGAATTGCAATTAGTGATTTTATCTATCCTCTTTACAGTTTCAAACTAGTTGCTGGGACAATTTTTTTAGTTTTATTGAGCTCGATAATAGTTAGTTTTATTCCAACTAAAAAAATTTCAAAAATGAATCCTGTTTTGGCTTTAAAAGGTAAACTACAATGATTAAATTTTTACTAAAAGGAATCTTGAGGGATAAATCAAAAAGTTTAATTCCCGTCTGTGTTATTTCTCTTGGAGTGTTTATAACTGTTTTTATGTCAGGCTTTGTAGACGGTGTATTATCAGAAATGATTTCCTCAAATGCAAATCTTGATACTGGTCACCTAAAGGTAATGACTAAACCATACAATGAGAACAAAGATCAACTTCCAAACGACCTTGCTTTACTAGAGATTGATTTATTAATTGAATCATTGGAAAGTGAATATCCTAATTTGGAGTGGGTTCCTAGAATTAAATTTGGAGGTATTTTAGATGTTCCTGATGTGAATGGAGAAACAATAATTCAAGGCCCAGGTATAGGTCTTGGACTTTCAATTCTTGGAGAAGACAAAGGTGAAATTGAAAGGCTGTCAATACAAAAATCTATCGTTAGAGGATTAATGCCTGAAAATCCAAATGAAATTTTATTGAGTGAAGTTTTTTCCAAAAAACTAAAAATTAACCCTGGTGATGAAGTGACTTTTTTTGGATCTACAATGGAAGGAAGTATGGTATTTGAAAGTTTTGTTATGAGTGGAACAGTTATGTTTGGTAATCCAGTTTTAGATCGATCAACTTTCATTGTTGATTTAAAAAAAACACAAATGATTTTAGATATGGAAAATGGTTCAAGTGAACTTTTAGCTTATTTTAAAACAGATTTTTATGATGATAAAACAGCTTTAAAAATTGAATCTAATTTTAATAAAAAATATTTAAAATCGGAGGATGAATTTGCCCCAATAATTCTATCTTTAAGAAATCAAAATGATCTAGGTGCAACTCTTGATTTAGTAGACTCTTTTAGTTTTATATTTATATCAATTTTTGTCATAGCAATGTCATTAGTTTTATGGAATACTGGATTAATAGGTGGCTTAAGAAGATACCAAGAGTTCGGTATAAGACTAGCTCTTGGAGAATCAAAAAAACATGTCTATTCTTTATTAATTGTTGAATCCATTATAATCGGTTTTATCGGGTCAACATTTGGAACTGGATTAGGGTTCATTTTATGCTATTACATGCAAGAAACTGGAATTGATATATCAGAAGCTCTGACAAATTCCGTTGTTATAATTCCTAGTGTTTTAAAGGCAAAAGTTTCGTCAAATTTACTTTACTTAGGTTATATTCCTGGTCTAATTTCTATAGTCTTTGGCACAGCATTGGCTGGCAGAGGAATATTTAAAAGAAATACTTCTAAATTATTTAAAGAACTTGAAGTTTAAAATATGAGTCATGAATAAAATCAAATATATATATTCCTTTTTTCTAATTAGTTCTTTACTGCTTGGACAAAGTAAAAATTCATCTGATGAGGCTTTGAGAATAATTAAATTAGTTGATGATAATATGATTTCTGAGACTCAAATAATTGAATCAAAAATGATTGTTTACGGAAAAAGAAAAAGTAGAACTATCAGATCTAAAGGATTCTCTTCTGGCGAATTTAAAAATTTTACGGAATATTTGTCGCCTGAAAGAGAAAAAGGAACAAAAATGTTAAAACTTGAGGATCGTCTTTGGATTTATTCGCCTACAACAGATAGAATAATTCAAATTTCTGGTCATCTTCTAAGACAATCTGTTATGGGTTCAGATTTATCTTACGAGGATATGATGGAAGAAAGGAAGTTGTCGCTAATATACAACTGTAATATAATTGGCTCTGAAGTTTTGGATTCAAGAGACACTTGGAAAATTGAACTCACAGCAAAAAACGATGATGTGTCGTATTTTCGCAGAATTATTTGGATTGACAAATTAAGATATGTGCCCCTTCGTTCTGATTTGTTTGCTAAAAGCGGCCAATTACTTAAAACAACTACTTTTAGTGATGTTAAAAAATTAGGTAAAAGATGGTACCCAACAAAGATGAATTACAAAGATGTTTTGAAATCCGGAAAGGGTACAGATTTTATAATTTTAAATATAGATTTTGATAAAAAAATTCCTGATAATTATTTTTCTAAATCGAGTCTCAAAAAGTAATTCTTTATAAATATTAAGTTCTAATTTATAATTAAATATTATTATATTTAAGATTATCACAACATTTTGGAAAAAAATTTATTTAAAAAAGTTATTGTAGGATTTGCCTTTTCACCCAACTTAAGAGCTAACGTTTTTGAATCAATACGATTAGCAATTAATTTTAATGCCAAACTATTTTTTATACATGTAGGGGAAAAAACTGATAAAAAAGAGAGGACTTTCAATGAAATTATAAAAAGCTCCTCTGTCTCACCAAATAATATTGAAATTCTATGGAGAAATGGTGATCCTGTAAAAGTTATTTTACTAGCCTGTGAAGAATTTAAAGTTGACTTGTTGCTGTTAGGTGCACTAAAAAGGGAAAATGTTTTTAAATTTTACATGGGCTCTATAGCAAGAAAATTAACTCGCACGGCTCCTTGCTCTGTACTTTTATTATTGGACCCCTCAGAAAAAGAAAAGCCTACACAACATATTGTTGTTAATGCCTTTGAAAGTGTAAATGACAAAAAAACTGTTAGCTCATCGTTAATTTTTGCTAATAGTTTTAATGTACCGAAAGTTACTTTAGTTGAGGAAATTAATAGTTTAAATTTGAATTTATCTGTTTATGATGATAAAAGTCTAATTCAAACAACACTAAAAAAAGAAAAAATTAAAAAACAAGAGGAAACAAGAGTGTCAGAAATTTTAAACCAAATCCCCGATAAATTAAAAAGTAATGTTAAAATACAAACACAAAGTATATTTGGCACTAGAGGTTATTCTACTGGCCACTATGCGAAAGTTGTAAGAGCTGACTTATTAATTATGTGCTTTAGTGAGAAAAAGACCTCCCTTTTATCAAAATTTTTTCCAAAGGATTTAGATCATATTTTGGGGGAATTGCCAACTAATGTTTTAATTCTGAAAAATTAATTTATGTCAAATACAAATCAGAATAATTTTATGCTTCAACTTCCTAGAAATATCTTTTCTGGTTTTGTTGTTTCGTTGGTAGCTCTTCCTCTTGGTTTGGGTCTAGCTTTAGCTTCGAACGCACCTCCCATTTCTGGAATAATTGCTGCTATTGTTGGTGGTATTGTGTGTGCAATTTTTGGTGGGTCACAGTTAACAATAACTGGGCCTGGTAATGGCCTTGTTGTTGTTGTTTTGTCATCAATTGCAATATTAGGGGGGGATGATCTATACGCTGGATATTTATATACTCTTGCCGCAATAATTTTCTCAGGAGCTTTTCTAATATTTTTTGGGTTATTTAGATTAGGTGCAATTGGTGAATTTTTTCCATCTTCTGCATTACAGGGTATGCTTGCAGCAATAGGTCTTGGAATACTTGCAAAACAATTTCATGTTATGTTAGGTTTTACTGATTCTAAAGGTAGCACCGTGGAGCTTTTACTAACAATACCCAATAGTTTCATTAGAATTTTTCAAAACCCCTCAAAAGAAATTTTACTTGCTGCATTCATAGGTTTGTTTAGTCTTTTTATTTTGTTTTTTTACAGTAGAATTAGAAATAAATTTTTAAGTTTAATTCCTGCTCCTATGTGGGTTGTTCTTCTTGCTATTGGTTTGAATTATTATTATGATATAATTATTAATTCAGAATATCCTATTGATAAAAGTCTTTTAATCTCATTTCCTTCTGATGTTCTAAATTCTTTTCCTTTTCCAAATTTTGATAAAATTTTTCAACTGGAATTTTGGAGTGTTGTTTTATCTTTAACCTTAATCGCAACAATTGAGTCTCTTTTAAGCATAAAGGCCGTTGATAAACTTGATCCTCAGAAACGAAGATCTAATATCAATAGAGATCTTTTAACATTAGGTGGAGCTACTGTAATAAGTGGTTTTATAGGTGGATTAAATGTGGTCACTGTAATCGCAAGAAGTTCAGTTAATGTAAATAATGGAGGGAGCAATCGTTCTTCTAATTTTTTTCACGCTATTTTTTTATTGCTATTTATCTTTCTTTTTAAAGATCAAATTCAAAGAATCGCTTTACCTGCTCTTGCAGCAATTCTTGTTTACACTGGGTACATGTTGTCTTCTCCTCAAAATTTTATTCGTATACTAAAAATAGGAAAGGAACAATTATTAATTTTTTTGATAACTCTTGTAACCTCAATAATTAGCGGAATTATATTTGGTATTTTAATTGGAATTATCTCCACTTTTATTATTCATGTTTTTATAAATAATTCATTCTTTCTTTTTTCCAGAAATATTTTAAAACCTAATATTCTTATGTATAAAGAGAATGAAACAGGTAATTATTATGTTAGTGTTAAGAACTTCTGCAGTTTTTTAAATTTTTACAAACTTAAAAATAAAATAGACCAGATTCCAGAAAATGAACATGCAATAATTGACTTTTCTCTTTGTGAATTTGTTGACCATACTGTAATGGAAGGAATTAATGATTACAGAAGAGTTTTTAAAAGAAAAGGAGGCGTGTTTGAAATAATTGGTTTAGACGTACATTTAACAGATACTCAACATCCATTTGCAATAAGAAAAAGTCTTCCAATAAAAGATTTCTTTTCTATCAATAAAAATCTTACCAAAAGACAACTCTCTTTGGAAAAACTTTCTAAAGTTTTAGGTCTGACATATGATTCTGACAGGTCATCTGAATTCAGGTCTCTTGATAAGTTTATTTATTTTAAAACTAAAGTTATAGATTATCAAAATAATCAACTTTCAAGTGAAAAAAACAACTTTTCATTTTTTGATCTATCATACAGCGAAGGTGCCTTTATTGCAAGACAAGAATTGAAAGCTTCTTTTTTACTTATTAATTTAAAGCATACCATTCCGTCTTTTATTTTAGACAAGGAAAGTTTTCTTTATTCAATAAACGAGCGATTCGGATATAATGACATTGATTTCAAAAAATATCCTGTTTTCTCAAATAAATTTTTCCTTTCAGGAGCTAACGAAACTGCGATCAGAAACCTATTTGATTCAAGTCTTATACTTTTTTTTGAAAAAAATCAATCTTATTATGTCGAATCGCGAAATTCTCAACTGTTAATAAAAGGTAGAGATCGATTTATGAGTATTGAAGAAATAAAAAAATTATTAACTTTTGCTACCGAATTAGTTTCAATTTTAAAAAATTTCAAAAATGAATAACCCTATTATACTTTACATTATGATTACTTCTTTTATTACTACAACTTCTTTTTCTCAAAAAACAATTGGTTCTATTGATAGAATTGAAAAAGAAATAAATTCTTTGATAGACAAAAACGCTAAAATTGAGGTTTTAGCTGATGGTTTTGATTGGTCTGAGGGGCCAGTTTGGTCAAATGAACTTAATGGACTTCTATTTAGTGACGTACCACAAAATAAAATATATTTTTGGAATGAAAAAGATGGGGTGACAGAGTTTATATCTCCTAGTGGATTTACTGGTGTTTCAGTTACATCTGGTAGAGAAATTGGAAGTAATGGTTTAACTTTTAATTCAAATGGCAATTTAATATTAGCTCAACATGGTGATAGGAGAATTTCGATGCTTACATCAAAATTGAAAAAAAATTCTAGTCCAAAATATAAAAGTATTGTTGACTCATATAATGGTAAGCGCTTTAATAGCCCAAACGATTTAGTTGTGTCTAAAAATGGTGATATTTATTTTACAGACCCCCCATACGGACTAAAAAAACAAGACAACGACCCATTAAAAGATATGGACTTTAATGGTGTATACAAATATTCAAATGGCAAAATATACTTGATATCAAAAGAATTAACTAGGCCAAATGGATTGGCAATTTCAAATGATGAATCTCTTTTATACGTAGCAAACTCTGACCCCAAAAAAGCAGTCTGGTATGTTTTTGATATTACAAATACACCTGAAGGGCTAATTGAATCTCACCCTCTTGTTATTTTTAAAGACGTAACTAATTTAGTTGGTAAAAAAAGAGGATTGCCAGATGGTATGAAAATTCATTCTAGTGGAAATATTTTTGCGACTGGTCCTGGGGGTGTTTTAATTTTTTCTCCCTCTGGTAAACATCTCGGAACAATTCAAACCGAGGTATCTACTTCAAACTGCGCCTTTGATTCTGATGAAAATTATCTTTATATGACATCCGATAACTATTTGACTAGAATTAAATTAATTAATAATGATTAAAAAAATTTATTCAATTGAGTCAGGAAATTTTAAACTCGACGGTGGCGCAATGTTTGGAGTTGTTCCAAAATCCATATGGGAAAGAACTAATCCTGCTGATGACAAAAATTTAATTGAAATGTCTGCAAGGTTATTGTTAATTGAAAGTGATGATAAATTAATTTTAATTGATACTGGTCTTGGAAGTAAGCAAAGTGAAAAGTTTTTTAATTATTATTATCTCTCAGGAGATCATAATATTGATATGTCTCTTAAAAAACAAGGTTTTACTAAAAAAGATATTACCGATGTCTTTTTAACTCATCTTCATTTTGATCATTGCGGTGGAGCAATAGAGGAATCTGACGCTGGATCCTTAATTCCGACTTTTGAAAATGCTACATACTGGATAAGTAAAGACCATTTGTATTGGGCTAAAAATGCAAATGATCGCGAAAAAGCATCCTTTTTAAAAGAAAACATTGAGCCTATTGAAAAAAGTGGTAAGTTAAATCTTATAGACTCCCCAAAAAACAATCGATTCTTTGATTCTACTTTAAATTTTGAAATTATTTTTGTAGATGGTCATACTGACAAACAAATGCTGCCTCTTATAGAATTTAAAAATAAAAAAATTTTATTTGCAGCTGACTTAATACCTACTGTTGGCCACTTACCCATACCTTATTTAATGAGTTATGATATTAGACCTTTAGTTTCTTTAAATGAAAAAAAAACCATCTTGCGCGAGTGTTATGATAAAGATTATCTTTTGTTTTTTGAACATGACCCTTATAATGAATTGGTTTCTCTCAAAAACACAGACAAAGGGATTAGATTAGACAGGTCATTTAAAATAAAAGATTATTTTTAATCCATGACAAAATTACTTATTCTAAAAACTTTTTTATTTTTTTTTATATCAAATTTTTTTTGCTATACCCAATATTGGCAACAAAAAATTGATTATAAAATTACTGTTGATCTAGATGATTCTAACTCTACATATAAAGGAACTCAAAAAATCGTTTATAAGAACAATTCTCCCGAAACTCTAAAGAAAATATATTTTCATTTATATTTTAACGCCTTTCAGCCTGATAGCGACATGTCTATTCGGCTTAAAAATAATTCTGATAAAAATGTTAGATTTTCTGATAATTTTAATGAAAATGGTTTTTCCAAGCTATCTAAGAACGGTCAAGGTTATCTTAAGGTTTTTAACTTGAAACAAAATGGCTCTTTAGTAAAAACGCTTGAAGATGATACGATCTTAGAAGTTTTTTTAAACACCCCTATTAAAAGCGGACAAAAAACTGTATTTGAATTATCATTTCAAGGGAAAGTTCCCGATGTAATTAGACGAGCTGGTAAAAACTCAAAAGAAAACATTGCATATTCTATGGCTCAATGGTACCCAAAAATTTGTGAATATGATATTGACGGTTGGAATACTGATCCATATACTGGTAGAGAGTTTCATGGTGTTTGGGGAAATTATGATGTAAAAATCAAATTAAATAAACAATACACCCTAGCTGCCACAGGATATCTAAAAAATGCAAAACAAATAGGTCATGGTTACCATGCAACTAATTCAGATGATATTTCAAAAGAAAAATTGACTTGGCATTTTACTGCTCCAAATGTTCATGATTTTACTTGGTCTGCTGACAAAGAATATATACACGATATTTTTCCTGGACCCAATGGTGTTAGTCTTCATTTTTTTTACAAAAACAATCCTAAAATAATTGAAAATTGGAAAAAACTCCAGCCCATAACTGCTAAACTAATGGATTATTTTAATACAAAAATTGGTATGTATCCATACAAGCAATATACTGTTGCCCAAGGTGCTGATGGAGGAATGGAATACCCTATGATTACATTAATTACAGGGGAAAGAGAATTTAGAAGTCTTGTTGGTGTTACTGCTCACGAATTAGCTCACTCTTGGTTTCACACAATTTTAGCAACTAATGAGACCAAACATGAATGGATGGATGAAGGTTTCACAACGTACATATCTAATATCGCGGAGAATGAAATTCTTAATGAAAATATTAAGGACCCTATTGCTCCTTATTATAGATCATATCTAAATCTTGCCTTGTCTGGCAAGGAACAGCCTCAGTCATCAAATGCAAACAGATATGACTTCAACGCTGCTTATGAAATAACTGCCTACAGTAAAGGAGCCCTATTTTTATCCCAATTAAAATATATTATCGGAGAAAAATTGTTTTTCAAAACTCTAAATGAATATTACTCTAAGTATCAATTTAAGCATCCTACTCCAACGGATTTTAGAAGAACTGCTGAAAGTGTATCCGACATTCATTTGGATTGGTATCTTACTGAATGGACAAAAACAACTAATAAAATTGATTACTCTATAGAAGATGTAACTTCAAGCTTATCTGTAACTGAAGTTTCATTAAAAAGGAAAGAATTAATGCCTATGCCCGTTGAGGTTTCAGTTTATTATAATGATGGATCCGTTCAACTATTTTACATTCCATTTAATTTGATGAGAGGAAGTAAAAAATTTGAAATGAATCCTAATATTAAATTATCAAAATTAAAACCTTGGAGTTGGTCTAACCCCTACTATTCATTTAAAATTGACAAACCCCTTTCTCAAATAAAAAAAATATTAATAGATGAAAATGAACAAACGGCGGACGTAGATAGAGAAAATAATTTATTTATTGTAGAATAAATTATTTATGAAAAAAATTAAAAAATTAAAAGGAAAAAAAATAATTTCTAACTTATTTGAAAATGGTTTATCCTACCAATACAATTCTTTAACCATATTTTACTTAAAAGAAAAGAAACCTTTAAATTTTGTTCATTTTAGTGTATCAGTCCCTAAAAAAAATCATAAGAACGCTGTAGCCAGAAATAAAATAAAAAGGTTAATAAGAGAATCCGTATATGCGTACGATTTTTCCTCTTTTTTGCAATCACACTCCTTTTATTTTATGTTAATTTACTCTAACACCAATATTTTATCTTTCAACGAAACCAAGAATTTGTCTCACGCTCTTTTTACTAAATGCTTTCATTCACAATAGATCATCTCTTGATGTGGTATTCCGTCCTCTAGATAATCCTTTCCTGTGCATTTAAAATTTAATTTTTTATAAAAGCTGTCCCATTGTTTTTGTGCTGATATTATAATAGGCTTTTTACAAATTTTTCTTTTTGCTGTTCTTATACTTTTCTTTACTAGCTTCTCTCCTATTCCCCTTTTTCTAACTTTTTTTTCTACTATTATTCTTCCAATAACTACATTTTCTTCTTTATCAATTATTCTTGAATATCCTATTATATTTTTTTCTAAGCAGCAGAAAATATGATAGGCTTCAAAATCTAAATTGTCTAAATCATTATATACGCAGTTTTGTTCTACAACAAATATTTTACTTCTTAATTGAAGAATTTTATAAAGTTCTGTGTTGCTTAAATCTTTAAATTTTTTTTCTTTCCATATTATTTGCATGGTATTTTTTTTATTCTAGACAAGTGTCTTTCTCCCTCAAATTTAGTTTTTAGAAATTTTTCTATGATTTTTATTGCTTCTTTTTTTTCTACGTATCTAGCTGGAATACTAAGTATATTCGCGTTATTATGTTTCTTTGCTAACTCACTTATTTCCTCATTCCAACACAAAGCAGCTCTTATTTTTTTGTGTTTATTTGCTGTCATTGCTGCCCCATTTCCGCTTCCGCATATAATTATACCAACATTTTCTTCTTTTTTTTCTACTTCAATAGCAACAGGATGAATATAATCTGGATAGTCTACACTATTAACAGAATCTGTTCCTAAATTCTTATAACTAATATTTTTGTTTTTTAAAAATTCTATTATCTTTTTCTTAAGCTCTACTCCTGCATGATCATTTCCAATAATTATTTTCATTTTTATATTTTCTTGTTTATTTGTTAATATATTTTAATCTTTTATTTTTTGTTTTATTTTTTTTTTTTCATATATATTTTTATTTCACTCTTTTTATAATATTTATAATTAAATATATAAACTTATTAACTTCATTTCTGTTGATTTTTTTTTTTTTTTAATAACATCTCTTAATATCAACAATAGTTAATAATTATTGTATTATATTGTTTTTTAATTGTTTATCTTGTAATTATATTATTATAATCTTTTAATAATTATATATATTTTTTAATTCCTATTAAAAATATTTTTTTTTTTACATTATTAACATACTATTATATAATTATAATAATATATATATTAAAATATTACATTAATATGTCTTGTTGAAATTTAACAAAACTGTTTTTTTTGATATTGTATATTTTAGATGCTATTAAAATGAAAATAAAATATAAAAAAATAAAAGGAATAATTTCCATAGGTAAAAATAGAAAAGGATATGTTTATTGTGAAGAAATTAAATCAGAAGTCACAATAAATAAAAAAAATCTAAATAAAGCTTTCGATGGAGATGAGGTTTTAATATATATATATAATAAAATCAACTTCAAAAATAAGTATGAGGGCGAAGTATTAGAAATAATTAAGAGAAAAAAAAATGAATTTAAAGGCATAGTTCAAATAAATAAAAACTTCGGGTTTGTTAAAGCAATTGATAAAAAAAATTACATAGATTTTTACATAGACAAAAAACAAATTAAAAAATACAAGGAAGATGAAATGGTTTTAGTTGAATTGATTAATTGGCCAAAAGATTCAAAAAAACCTAATGGAAAAATAACAAAATCATTTGGAAAGAATGGAAATATAGATGCAGAGATACATTCCATCCTTAATGAATTTGAATTATCAGAAAAATTTAATAAAAAAATAATAAAAGAAGTAGAAAAAATAAATATTAAAATAGAAGAAAAGGAAATAAAAAAAAGAAGAGATTTTAGAAATATATTGACATTTACAATAGATCCTGAGGACGCCAAAGATTTTGATGATGCAATATCAATTAAGCATCTTTATGAAAAAGAATATGAAGTTGGTATACATATAGCAGATGTTACACATTATGTAAAGGAAAGAAGCATTACAGATAATGAAGCGAAAAATAGGGCAACATCTGTATATCTAGTTGACAGAGTAATATCAATGCTACCAGAAAAAATATCAAATCATATATGTTCTCTAAGACCAAACGAGGAGAAGCTTACTTTTTCAGCAGTATTTAAAATCGACTTAGAAGGAGAGGTAAAAGAAAGTTGGTTTGGAAAAAGTATTATTGAATCAAAAAGAAGGTTCACTTATAAAGAAGTTGAAAAAATCTTAAACAAAGAAAATAAGAAAAAAAATATAGAAAAGGTATTAGAAAAAGTTAATCAAATTGCAAAAAGATTAAGAAAAAAAAGAAATGAAAATGGATCAATAAATTTTGAAAAAAAAGAAGTTAAATTTATTTTAAATGAAAAAAAAGAACCAAAAAAAATAAAATTTAAAGAAAGTAATCAAGCCACAAAATTAATTGAGGAGTTGATGTTATTAGCAAATAAAAAGGTTGCAGAATATATATACAAAAATGTAAAAAATAAAAAAGCAGTTTATAGGATTCATGATTTTCCAGATCAAGAAAAAATAAAAGAATTAAAAGAAGTATGTAAGAATTTTGGATATAAATTAGAAACAAAAGGAAAAGGATTAGCAAAATCATTAAATAAAATACTTAACAGTATAAAGGGGAAACAGGAACAAAATATGATAGACAACTTAGCGATTAGGGCAATGAGTAAAGCAGAGTATTCAACAAAAAACATTGGACATTATGGTTTATCTTTTTCAAAATACACACATTTCACATCACCAATAAGAAGGTACCCAGATATGATGGTACATAGAATTCTAAATAAATTGTTAAAAAATAAAGAAGGAACACTAGAGAATAATATAGAGCAATGCTGTATTCAATCCACAAAACAAGAAATTAATGCAACTAAAGCAGAAAGAGAGTCCATAAAATATATGCAAGTAAAATATATGGAGGACAAGATTGGACATGTTTTCAAAGGAATGATATCTGGAATAAATGACAGAAATATATATGTTGAAATTAATGAAAACAAATGTGAAGGAATGATAAGAGTTAATGAAATGAAAGATGATAAATATTATTATAATGAAAAAAAAAGGTGTCTAATAGGAAAAAGAAAAGGATCAGAGTTTTTTTTGGGAGATGATTTATATGTACAAGTCGTAAAGGCAGATGTTGTAAATAGATATTTGGATTTTATAATATCAGAATAAAGAGGCATCGAGCGGATTCGAACCGCTGTACAAGCTTTTGCAGAGCTCTGCCTAGCCACTCGGCCACGATGCCATGATGCAAAAATAGTTATTTTTTTCTTTCAACAAATTTTGAAACCGACACACTAGATACATCTGCATTTATTGGGGGGTTTAATTTAAAAACTTCAACATCTAAAGAAGAAATTAAAGGAATATTGTCAAAACAGCTATTAATTATTCTTTCCACAACATGCTCAAGTAAATTTGAGGGTGTATTCATTTCTTTAAGAATTATTGATTTTAGTCTAACATAATCTACAGTATCAGTTAAATTATCTGATTTTGAAGAACTAGATGAATCAAACGCAGCAGATAAGTTTACTATATACTCTGAGCCAATTTTTCTTTCTTCATTCAAACAACCGTGATAAGCGTAGGTTTTTAAATTGTTTATTTTAACTTTTCCCAAAACATAACAGTTTATAGTAAAAATAGAAAAAAATCGTATAATTTTATATCACAATTTATATTGAAAAAAGTGAAAGAAAAATTAAACTTTATAGAAAATATTATAAAAGAGGATCTTAAAAATAAATACACAAATAAAGATTTAAAATTTAGATTTCCTCCAGAACCAAACGGGTTTCTTCACATAGGACATGTAAAAGCAATGGAATTAAACTTTTCGCTAGGAAAAAAATACAGGGCAGATGTGAATTTAAGGTTTGATGATACAAATCCTTTAAAGGAAAATATTAATTATGTTAATGAAATCATTGAAAATTTAAGATGGTTAGGATATAAATATAAAAAAATATGTTATGCGTCAGACTATTTTGAAAAACTATACAGTTGGGCCGTATATTTAATAAAAAACTCAAAAGCATATGTCGACTCTCAGGACTCAGAAAAAATTGCAGAGCAAAAAGGAACACCTTATACAAAAGGAAAAAATAGCCCATATAGAGACAGAAGTATTGAGGAGAATATGGAGTTGTTTTATAATATGAAAAAAGGGGAGTATAAGGAGGGAGAACACGTTTTAAGAGCAAAAATAGACATGAGTTCTCCAAATATGTTAATGAGAGACCCGGTAATGTATAGAATTCTATATAAAGAACATTTTAGAACAAAAAATAATTGGTGCATATACCCTCTCTATGATTGGACCCATGGTCAATCAGATTATATTGAAAAAATATCACACTCACTTTGTTCTTTAGAATTCAAACCACATAGAGATCTTTACGATTGGTTCTTAAAACAATTACCGGACTTTAAATATAAAAAACCAAAACAAACTGAATTTGCAAGATTAAATTTATCTTTTACTGTAATGAGTAAGAGAAAACTTGCTTATTTAGTTGATAAAGGAATAGTTGACGGGTGGGATGACCCTAGAATGCCAACAATTTCGGGTTTGAGAAGAAGAGGTTATCCTCCGGCAGCTTTAAGAAAGTTTGTTGAACTAGCTGGAATTGCGAAAAGAGAAAACATTATTGATATAGCACTACTAGATTTCTGTGCAAGGGAAGAATTAAATAAAACATCAAATAGATTAATGGTAGTATCAAAACCTCTTAAAGTTGTAATAACTAATTATGATAGTGACGGAGAAGAACTATATGGAGAAAATAATCCTGAAGATAAATTAAAGGGAAAAAGAAAGATAAGATTCTCTAAAGAAATTTATATTGAAAAGGAGGATTTTAAAGAAATATCAAATAGAAAGTTTCATCGGCTCTCAATTGGTAAAGAAGTAAGATTAAAAAATGCATATATAATTAAAGCAGAGAGAGTAATTAAAAATCAGAAAGATGAAATATATGAAGTGCATTGTACTTACGATAAAAAAAGCAAAAGCGGATCAGGAACCATAGAAAGTCAAAGAAAAGTTAAAGGAACAATTCATTGGGTAGATAAAAAATCAGCTATACCTGTAAAAATTAACAAATATGAAAACCTTTTTCTAAATGAGTCACCCGATGCAGATAACAATGATGAAATGCTCAAAAACATTAATAATAATTCGCTAGAAGTTCTAAAAGGCTTTGCTGAAAAATCAGTCTTACAATGCAAGCCCGAACAAAAATTTCAATTTCAAAGATTAGGATATTATATAGTTGACAAAAAAAGCAATAAATCAAATATTATATTTAATAAAACCGTAAGCCTAAGAGAAAACAGAATTCCTAAGAATCCTCAGCATTAGAATTATTATTTTCTTTATCCTCAATCTTTTGATCTGATTTTAGATTTTTCTTAGTTTTAAGTGTGTTTTTCTTCATAGCCTCACCAATTTGATTACTTGCTGTAAACGAAGCCACCATGTTATTTAACATATCGCTTCCAGCTTGAGGCGAATTTGGCAGAAGAATTAAATTGCTTCCAGTTTCTTCACCAATTGATTGAAGCGTGTCGTAGTGTTGAGTAACAACTATCAGGGCAGAGGCCTCCTGAGAATTTATACCAACATTGTTTAACACATCAACCGACTCCTCAAGCCCCCTTGCTATTTCTCTTCTTTGGTCCGCTATGCCTTGACCCTGCAGCCTCTTACTTTCAGCTTCAGCTTTTGCTTTTTCAACTATTAGTATTCTCGCAGCGTCACCTTCGTATTGAGCCGCCACTTTTTCTCTTTCAGCTGCATTAATTCTATTCATGGCTTCTTTTACTTGAGAATCCGGGTCGATATCAGTTACCAGCGCTTTAATAATATCATAGCCGTAATTCTTCATTGCATCGTTTAATTCCCGTTTTACAGCATTAGCAACATCGTCTTTCTTTTCAAAAACGTCATCCAGCTTCATCTTAGGAACTTCAGCTCTTATTACATCAAAAACATAGGAAGTTATTTGGTCTTGAGGAGATTCCAATTTATAAAAAGCATCATATACTTTATTTTCAATTACTTTATATTGAACCGAAACCTTAAGTTTTACAAAAACATCGTCTTTTGTTTTCGTCTCTACAATTACATCTAATTGAAGAATCTTTAAACTTATTCTTCCAGCTATCTTGTCAATTAGAGGAATTTTGATGTGTAACCCAGATTTTCTAATAAATAAAAATTTTCCAAACCTTTCAACTATAGCTGAAGTTTGTTGCTTTACTATAAATAATCCAGAAACAGCAATTGCTAGAAGAATTAAAAATATTATATAATAGTGCATTTAAGACAGATTTTTTAAATACTCAATATAATTATTTAATCTTTTAATACATTCTTTTTTGTCCAATAATTTTATTATGTCGAACAAATCTGGACCCGTGAGATTACCAACTAAGGCAAAACGGATTGACCTCAATAAAGACCCAAGTTTAACACCCCTTTCCTTGACATAAAGCATTAAGGAATTTTTAAAGGACGAGACGGACACTTTATTGATAATTTCAACTGCTGAAGTCATTACTTCAATAGCATTTTCAAGTTTTATTTTCCGGTATACTTCTAGAGAGTAGTTTGTTGGCGTTGTAATTAAAAAAGACAGTATTTTTTCATCATCATTTAACAAAACCATACGATTTTTAACAAGTTTGTATATGTAATTAATTTTATCAGGATACAATGATTCTAATTTGCGTTTTGTTTCACTGTTAATAATAGACAACAAATCTTTTACATCAACATTTTGTATGTATTTAGAGTTTATCCATTTTGCTTTTTCATAGTCAAATTTTGACCCTCCTTTTGAAATTTTTTTAATATCGAAAGCATCTATAAAATCATTAAAAGAGTGGATTCCCTCGTGATTTTTAAAACTCCCCCCCAGTTGAGTAAGATAATTTAATAGAGAAATAGGTGCAAAACCTGCTTCTTTAAATCCATTATTTTGAGATAAGTTTTCATTCCAGTTAATTGCAAAAACAGGGAAACCGTATCGGTCACCATCCCGTTTACTTAGCTTCCCTTTCCCTTTAGGATTTAGTATTAAAGGTAAATGAAGAAAATTTGGGGTAGTCCAATCGAAAGCGGCGTAAATTAAATAATGAATAGGCAAAGAGGAAAGCCATTCTTCTCCTCTTACTACAGTTGATATATTCATTAGATGATCATCAACTACGTTTGCAAAATGATAAGTCGGAGCCCCATCGGATTTTAGTAATATTTTGTCTTCGAGAACAGTTGAATCAAAATTAATATTGCCTCTTAGCATATCATTGCACAATACATTTTTATCGGTTGATACTAAAAGTCTAATTACATAGGGGGTTTTGTTTTCGATCAAATTTGAAACTTCAGAACTTTTTAAAGAAAGAGAATTTTTAAGTGATAACCTATTGTGCTGTCCATAAAAAAAAGTAGACCCCTTTTCTTCCTCTTTTCTTCTTTCATTCATCAAATCCTCATTTGTGTCAAAAGCATAATACGCCTTTTCTTTATAAATTAATTCTTCTATATAAGTTTTGTATAAATCGATTCTTTCACTTTGTCTGTAAGGGCCATACTTACCCCCTATTCCGGGGCCTTCATCAAAATTTATATTGAGCCATTTTAGACTTTCAATTATATGTTTCTCACTTCCTTCCACATATCTATTTTTGTCTGTATCCTCAATCCTCAAAATCACCTCACCCTTAGTGTTTTTAGCAAATAAATAATTAAAAAGAGCAGTTCTTAGACCTCCAATGTGAAGTGGGCCTGTTGGACTAGGAGCAAATCTAAATCTTTCCATCATGTAAATTTAAGCAAATATAGAATCATTTGTTTTATGTGTATGAATTCTAGTATCTTTGACAAGTGATAGAGGTTATTAATAATAAATACAAGAATCTTGATACAAATCTAATTAAAACTTGGGTTAAAGAGATTATCTTTAGTTATAATAAATTAGAAGGAAAGGTCATTATAAATTTTATAAACAAAAGAAAGATGATTGAATTAAATTTAAAGTTCTTAAATCACAACAGTCATACTGATATAATAACTTTTGATAACTGCAAAAAAAATGAAATCAGCGGCGAAATATTTATATCCAACTACATGTTGAAAGAAAACGCATTAAAGTATAGACAAACCATTGATAATGAAGCTATTAGACTAATTTCACACGGTGTTGCACATTTACTCGGCTTCAATGATAAAACTAAAAAAGAGAAAGAAAAGATGACAGAGATTGAAAATAACTTTATTGGCATGTTCCACGTGAAACAAACACAAAATGTTTAATAATAAATTTGATATAATTGTTGTTGGAGGAGGGCATGCAGGCGCAGAGGCAGCAGCAGCAGCTTCAAATTTAGGCTCTAAAACATTATTGATTACAATGAACCTTCAAAATATAGCACAAATGTCATGTAATCCAGCGATGGGAGGTATAGCAAAAGGTCAGATTGTTAGAGAAATTGATGCGTTAGGGGGATACAGCGGAATAGTGTCAGATAAAAGCGCAATTCAATTCAAAATGTTAAATAAATCAAAAGGACCGGCTATGTGGAGCCCCCGAGTACAGTCAGACAGAGGAATGTTTTCAAATTCTTGGAGAGACATTCTAGAGGGCTTGCCAAATTTATCTCTATTTCAAGACATTGTTGTAGATCTAATTTTTGAAAATAATAGAGTTACGGGAGTCATTACTTCATTAGGCACCAAAATCTATTCTACCTCTGTGATTTTAACAAACGGAACTTTTTTAAATGGCCTTATACACATCGGAGAAAAAAACTTTAGCGGAGGCAGATCTGGAGAAAAGTCATCAGTTGGACTAACTAAAGTTTTAATTAAAAAGGGTTTTTCATCTGGAAGAATGAAAACTGGCACACCTCCAAGAGTCGATGGAAGAACATTAAATTTTAAAAAAATGACTGAACAGCCAGGCGACGTTAATCCCTCTAAATTCAGTTTTTGTCAATCAACCAAGGCGTTAGTAAAACAAAGAAGTTGTTTCATAACCTATACAGATAAAAAAGTCCATGATAAATTAAAGGAAGGATTTTCTCGATCTCCAATGTTCAACGGAACTATTAAAAGCGTCGGTCCAAGGTATTGCCCCTCAATTGAAGATAAAATTAACAGATTTTCTGAAAAAGATAGGCATCAAATCTTTGTCGAACCTGAGGGGTGGAATACAATTGAACATTATGTTAATGGTTTCTCAACTTCACTCCCAGCCGAAACCCAATACGAGGCTTTAAAAAAAGTTAAAGGTTTTGAAAAAGTCAAATTCCTACGGCCGGGATATGCAATCGAGTATGATTATTTTCATCCAACACAATTAGAAGCTACTCTTCAAACAAAATTAATTAATGGTTTATTTTTTGCTGGTCAAATTAATGGAACTACTGGCTATGAAGAAGCCGCTGCACAAGGTTTAATTGCTGGAATTAATTCACACAGATTTGTTAGAGAGCTTTCAGAATTTACGCTTGGAAGATCTGAGGCATACATAGGTGTTCTCATAGACGATCTAATAACTAAGGGAACAGAAGAACCTTACAGGATGTTTACGTCAAGAGCTGAATTTAGAACAATTCTTAGACAGGACAACGCGGACATAAGATTAACTAATAAAAGTAATTCAATTGGGCTAGCAAATGACGATAGATTAGAAAAAGTATCTCAAAAAGTTAAACAAGCAAATGCTTTAATAAATTTTTACAAGAAATCAAGTGTTTTACCAGAAGAAATAAATTATATTTTGACTAATAAAAATTCTGCTAAAATTGATCAAAGTCAAAAATTGTATAAAATATATTCTAGGCCAAACATTTTCCTTAAAGATTTGATCGCTATTGATAAAGTATCAAACTATATTAAAGAAAATAGTTTAGATAAAGAGATTTTAGAGTATGCAGAAATTGAAACAAAATATTCTGGATATATAAAAAAAGAGGTCGAAAATGCTGAAAAACTTAAAAGACTCGAAAATATTCGAATCCCAAAACATTTTGACTACGGCGCACTATCTTCTCTATCATTTGAAGCAAAAGAAAAGTTGACCAAAATAAAACCCACATCAATATCTCAAGCTTCTAGGATAAGTGGAATAAAACCAAGCGATGTAAGTGTAATATTGGTAAAGTTGGGGAGATAATTGTTTCACGTGGAACATTGGTTTAAATGAAAAAAAAACTGCTTTCAACTATTGATTTTATTGTAACTGGTCAAAAATTTGATGTTGTTTTAAATTTGGATACAGAAATTGCCAAAACAGTTCCTTATCCAAAAGAAGAAAAAATGTTAAATTATTACAGATCAACAAAATATCATTCTCACAATAAACCCTCTAAGCCACTTATTTCTTTTCTATACAATTGTGTTCAAAGATTAATGTTTAAAAATAAATTAGATTTAATCAAGAAATATGTCACAGTGGGCTCAAGGCTATTAGATTTTGGTAGCGGTCTTGGAGGATTTCCAGTATATGCCAATAAAACATATGAAACTTACGCGGTTGAACCAATTATATATAAATCAAATTTTGCCACCAAAAAGGGTATTGAGGTTAAAAAATCTATTGATAATTATAATTTGAAAAATTTTGATGCAATTACTTTTTGGCATTCTTTAGAGCATGTATACAACCCAAATAATTTATTAGAAACTTTAAAGAAAAACCTAAAAAAAAACACTTATATATTTATAGCTGTACCTAATTTAATGTCATATGATGCAAATAAATACAAATATTATTGGGCAGGATACGATGTACCAAGGCATTTAAATCATTTTAGTAGAACAGGAATAAAAAAATTCCTTGAAAATTTTAATTTCAAATTAATTGAAACTAATCCTTTAATCTTTGATGCATTTTATGTTTCTTATATATCTGAAACGTACAAAAAATCAAAATTCCCTATTTTAAATGGGTTTTACAGTGGCCTTATATCAAACATAAGGGCAATAAAGACAAAAGAATTCTCCTCAAATATTTTTGTTTTCAAAAAAAACTAGCTTTCTTTTAGATTTAAAAGCTCACAAACTTCAAAAGAAAAGCTTGAAAATAATATCTTACTGTTAGCATTCCTTTCTAGTCCATGTTTACTGGATGAAATTAGGTTAAAAAACAGTTCAATGTTAACTGAATGAATAAATTTAGAGAATTTCCTTAAATCAAAGTTGACGGAGGATTTAAAAGCAGATATTTTGTCGGCTTTATAAGAAATAAGCATAGCCTCTCTTATAAAATACTCCATGAAAATTAAAAATTGAAGTTTAAATCTTTTTGATTCACCCGATATTTTATTTGACCAGTTTATTAGGTTTATAGCTGATCTTTTATCAAATTTAGCTTTGTATGCAATTCTTAAGAAATTAATTAAAAAAGACTCCAAGTTAATGGCATCCACTTTTTTTTCTAATAAAGACATTGCTATTTTCATATTTCCGTCATACTTTTTAGAAATAAAATCAATTTCATCTTTATTGCAATCAATAATTTTAAGTATACTTGATAAAAGAGTTTTTGTGATTCTCGGAATTTTTGTTATTTGGCATCTTGATCGAACTGTAGGTAAAATTGAATTTTCCGAATTTGATATCAATATGAAATAAGTGTTTTTGGGAGGATCTTCTAATATTTTTAAAAGTTTGTTAGACGCTTGAACGTTTAGTTTCGAGGATTCCCATATAATGCAGACTTTATTTTCATTTTGATAAGATTTTAGACTTAGTGATCTGTGGAGATTATTCACACTTTCGGTACCTATAATGCCATTAGCGTTTTCATAATTTATCTTAGATAGCCAGTCACTAAAATCACCAAAAGGAGAGGATTCAATAAAGGACATCCAATCATTAAAGTACTGATTTACAGAGCTTTTAGAGTCAGGAAGAGGGACTAAAAACAACAGGTCAGGATCCTGAAAGAGACTACTAATTTTTTCATTAGAGATGATTTTTTTATCTAAAACCTCCATTTTTTTGAGCAAAATTAAAGATATGTACAGACCTGTTATTAATCCACCAGAATAATTTTCATCAACTATTAATTGTGCATGGGGAAAACTGTTTTTATTTAAATTAATTCTAGAGTTTTGTATAATAAGTTTAGAACTAATAATTTTGTCTAAAATCATAAATATAAATATAATGGATTTATATTTTTATTTTATGAGATTTATAAAAAGTTTAGAATGTTAAATATTGAAAATATTAATTTTAAAGGTAAGAGAGTTTTAGTTAGGGTAGATTTTAATGTTCCATTAGATGAAAACAATCAAGTAACTGATAATACTAGAATTTTAGGGGCATTGAAAACCATCAATTACGTTCTTGATAAAGGAGGATCATGCATCTTAATATCTCATTTAGGAAGACCAAAAGAAAAAAATTTAAAAGATTCGCTATTAAATGTAAAATCAGATTTAGAAATTTTACTTAAAAAAAGTGTTGTATTCATTAATGACTGCGTTGGACTTAAAGTTGAAGAAAAATGTAAAAATTTAAAGCCAGGTGATGTTTTGCTTTTAGAAAATTTGAGGTTTTATGATGAAGAGACAAAGGGAGATGAAATTTTTGCTAGAGATTTATCAAAATTAGCTGACATCTATATTAACGATGCATTTGGGACGGCACACAGAGCTCATGCATCTACAACTAAGGTGGCAAAGTATTTTTCAATAAAAGCACCAGGATATTTACTTAACAAAGAAATTTTAGCAATCGAAAAAGTCTTAGTCAAAGGAGGGAAACCTCGATTAGCTATTTTGGGAGGAGCAAAGGTTTCTTCAAAGATTACAATAATTGAAAATATGTTAAAGTCTGTTGATGAACTAATTATTGGGGGGGGAATGTCTTATACATTTATTAAAGCCTTAGGTGGGAAAATAGGAGACTCTATATTTGAAAATGAATATGTTGATTATAGTTTAAAACTTATTAAAAAAATTAAAAAACTAGAAAAAAAAATCATCTTGCCAGTTGATGTTGTGTGTGGCAATAAATTTTCAAATGATGCTGATGTTAAAATTTGTGATGTAAATAAAATTCCAGATGGCTGGTCGGGTTTAGACTCTGGGCCCAAAACATTAATTAAATTTAAAGAAGCAATCACCTCAGCCAAAACAATCCTGTGGAATGGACCTGTAGGTGTATTTGAAATAGATCTTTTCTCGAAAGGAACTATTGAAGTAGGTAGTTTTGTATCTGAGGCAACAGATAAGGGTGCATTCAGTTTAGTAGGTGGAGGAGACTCTGTAGCGGCTGTTAAAAAATTTAACTTTGAAGATAAAGTTAGCTATGTTTCAACAGGAGGAGGAGCTATGCTTGAAAGTTTAGAAGGTAAAGTTTTACCAGGAATTAAAGCTTTAGATTAAATGATATATTGTAGGACAATTTTTTTGATTTTTTTTTTTATTTCTTGTAATTCTAAAAATAAGGATTTAAAATTCTTGCCTGGTTCAAACGGAAATATTAAAAACATTACAGTAATTATTGATGATAATGATAAAGATGGTAATATAGGAAAGTCAATTAGAGAGCATTTTCAGAAACCCTTTGAAGGACTCCCTTTTGATGAACCGGAATTCACATTAAATTACATGACTCCTCCTACATTTAAAGGGTTTTTTAGAAATAGTAGAAATATTATTATAGTCGAAAGAAGTTCTGATAATGCTCATAAAAAAGTTATCAAAGATATGTACGCTAAACCCCAGATAGTTGCTATTCTTTCCGGGAAAGATGAAAATAAAATAATAGATTTAATAAAAAAAGAAAGCCAATATTTGGTTCGACTGTTTAATCAAAATGAATTAAAAGAAAAAAAAAGGAGGATTTTAAAAGACCTTCACAATGAAAAAAATCTGTCTAAAAAATTTAATGTTAGCTTAACTTACCCGTCCGCTTATAAAACGGTTAAGGATACGTCAAATTTCATTTGGATTGAAAAAAAAATCACTAATGGTTCTGTAAATATCATTTTATACTCACTACCAATAAAGAATAATTTTAAAAACTTTCCTCAAAAAATTTTAAATATTAGAGACTCAATTGGAAAGATATATGTTCCTGGGAGATTAGACGGAAGTTATATGATTACTGAAAGAGCATATAAACCGTTTTATTATAAATCTGAAATATTGGGTCAAGAATTATATATTACAAAAGGCACTTGGGAGGTTAAAAATGATTTTATGGCCGGGCCTTTTCTAAATTTTAGAATCAAGGATACTATTAACAACAGGTGGATGATAGCAGAAGGATTTGCCTTTGCTCCATCAAAGAGTAAGAGAGACTACATGTTTGAACTAGAAACAATATTGAAAAGCATTACTTTCAACAAATGAACTAACTTTCATTTTCCTCTTTAAGATTAGGTTTTTCTTTATCTTCTTTAGTTGCTTTTTTAAATTCCTTAATTCCGCTACCAAGGCCTTTCATAAGCTCAGGGATTTTTCTACCCCCAAAGAGTAAGAGAACTACAATTACAATTAAAATAATTTGTGGACCACCAATCATAATTTTTTTTTTTATTAAAAATAATATTTATATAACAAATATAAAACTATATTTTAACTCATATTCAAATTCTCAAATTAAACAATAAATTTTAAAAATTCTATTGCATATATTTACTATATATTAATGAAAAACAACAGTAACACAAAACAAAAAATAATATCTAAACTTTTGAGTAAGTATAGATTAGTAGTCCTTGATGAAAAGTCATTTGAGGAACAGTTTTACATAAGCTTATCTAGATTTAATGTCATAGTTATATCAGTTTTAATTATTTCTTTTTTTTTGGTTGCAACTTTTTTTCTTATATCATATTCACCAATAAAAGAATATATACCTGGATACCCCTCCTCACAATTAAGGGTTGACTCAGCCAGGAATGCACTAAAATTAGATTCAATATCTCAAATAATGTTAAAAAACATGAGTCAAATGAACTCATTAAAAAATTTTTTTAATGATGATTTTCAAAATGATGATTTTGATGTAATCAATTCTGATCAAAATATAAATAAGATTAATACTAAAGTTGAAATAACGAAAGGTAAAGACGATTCACTTCTTAGAGAAATTGTAGTCAAAGAAGATAAATATAATTTTCAAATAACTGAAAAAAATAGTGCGGATTACATTTTATTTCCCCCAGCTAAGGGTGAAATATCTGAAGGATATAATTTTGAGCAAAAACATTTCGGTGTTGATATAGTTTTATCTGAAAATCACCCTGTCAAAGCAGTTTATAATGGAATAGTAATTTTCTCTGAGTGGTCTGCAGAGACAGGATATGTTATTATTATTGAACATCCCGATGGAATAACCACAGTGTATAAACATAATTCATCACTTAATAAAGGACAAGGAGATATTGTTAAAACTGGAGAGGTAATTGCCACAGCTGGAAATACTGGTGAATATTCAACTGGATGGCACCTACACTTTGAACTTTGGATTAATGGATATTCTATGGACCCTACAAATTTTATAGATTTTAAGTTAAATTAATGGTATTAAAAATTTTGATAAAATTATTTGCTTTTGTACAACATCACAAAAATAGTTTTTGGATTAAAAACCCTCACAAAGCTCAACAAAGAACCTTTAAATATTTAATTCAAAAAGCAAAAAAAACCAAGTTTGGAAAAGATCACAACTTTGATAAAATTTTTAATCATCAGGATTTTATAAAATATGTTCCAATTAGAGATTACGAGAAAATAAAATCATATATAGAAAAAGTAAAAAAGGGAGAGCCGAACATACTTTGGCAAGGAAAGCCCTTATATTTCTCAAAAACGAGTGGAACAACCTCTGGAGTTAAATATATACCTATATCAAAAGAGTCAATTTCCACTCATATCAACTCTGCCAGAGATGCCATTTTAAGTTATATTTATTACTCTGGAAATGCAAAAATCTTTTTTGGAAAGCAAATTTTTTTACAAGGTAGTCCGATTTTAAAAACAATTAATGGAATAAAAATTGGTCGGTTGTCCGGTATAGTTGCACACCATGTTCCAAAATATTTACAAAGAAGTAGAATGCCTACTTGGAATACTAATTGTATCGAAGATTGGGAAAAAAAGGTCGAAAAAATAGTTGAAGAAACTTTAGTTGAAAACATGACAATTATAGGAGGTATACCTCCTTGGGTTCAAATGTACTTTGAAAAAATTAAGCAGAAAACTAATATGCCAATTTCAAAGGTTTTTAGAAAGTTTTCATTATTTATATATGGTGGTGTAAATTTTGAACCATATAGAAATATTTTTGAAGGTCTAATTGGAAAAAAAATTGACACCATTGAGTTTTTCCCTGCATCTGAGGGTTTTTTTGCTTATCAAGATGAGCCTGGAAGAGAAGATCTATTGCTTGTTTTGAACAATAAAATATTTTACGAGTTTATCGAATTAGACCAGTTTAAAAAAAAGAAATTTAAAAGGTTAAGTTTAAAAGATGTTGTTATTAATAAAGATTATGTAATGATAGTCTCAACAAATGCAGGTTTATGGGCATATAATGTTGGAGATACAATAAGATTTAAATCTTTAAAACCATTTCGAATATTAGTAACAGGAAGAGTCAAGCATTTTATTTCTGCTTTTGGTGAACACGTTATTGGAAAGGAAGTTGAAACTGCTTTAAATAAAACATTAAAAAATACAGACGTAAAAGTTGTTGAATTCACAGTGGCGCCTCAGAATAACCCTAAAAGTGGACTACCTCACCATGAATGGTTCATTGAATTTAATAATCCACCAGAAAGCCTTAGTGAGTTTTCCAAAAAACTCGACGATTCAATGCAAGAAGAAAATATATATTACAAGGATTTAATTTCAGGAAAAATTTTAAAACCATTGGTTGTAAGAAAAGTAATTAAAAATGGTTTTAATATTTACATGAAAAATATTGGAAAGTTGGGAGGTCAAAACAAGTTGCCAAGGTTATCAAATGATAGATCTATTGTCAATAAACTTTTAAACTAAAAGTTATAATGAAATATACTGTTATTGTGGCTTTTAAAGACGAAATAGGTTACATTGAAAAAATGTTAAAAACGTTAATTAATCAGTCTTTAGTTCCAGAAGAAGTAATACTGGTGAATGATTGTTCTTCTGATGGCTCAGAAAAAGCCGTTAAAGAAATTATTAAAGATTACAAAAATTTTAGAGTTATTAATAATATTTCAATTGATTCGTATGAACCTGGAAAAAAGATTATTAAGAGTTTTTTACTTGGATATGAAAATCTTAAAAAAGAATACGATTTCATAGTTAAGCTTGATGCAGATATTCTTCTCCCATTAAATTATTTTAAAAAAATATCACACGCATTTAAAAATGAAAATATTGGCATTGTTGGAGGATATCTTTATCAAAAAAATAAAAAAGGGAAATGGTTTCTTGAGCATCCAATGGATAAAAATCATGTGAGGGGAGCAATTAAATCATATTCTAAAGATTGTTATAACTCGATAGGAGGACTTAAGCCAACCATGGGATGGGACAGTGTTGATGAACTTTTAGCCTTATACAATGGATTTGAAGTAAAAACTCTTCCTAATTTAAAAGTTAAACATTTGAGAATTCCCAATAAAAGGTTTTCAAATAATAAAAAAGCAATTTTACAAGGGAAAGCATTTTACAAAATGAGATATGGTTTTTTTATAAGTTTATTGGCATCATTAAAAATTTTGTTTCAGACATTTAACTTTATATTTTTTTTTAATGTTATATTAGGATATATAATTTCAATGTTTAAAAAAGAAAAACACGTTGTTAGTATAGATGAAGGCTTTTTCATCAGAAGACATAGAATTTCTAACATTCGTTCTAAGCTTATTAAAAAAAATTAAAAACAAATTTTATGAATATTTTAATTTTAGGATCTGGAGGAAGAGAGCACACTTTAGCTTGGAAGATATCACAAAGCCCTAGATGTAAAAAACTATTTATTTCTCCAGGAAATGGAGGAACAGAAAAAATAGCAACGAATCTAAAAATTGATATCAATGATTTTAAGGCAGTTAGAGAAATTATCATAAATCATAAAATTGAAATGATTGTAATTGGACCAGAAGAACCTCTCGTAAACGGTTTAACAGATTATTTGAAAGATCAATCAATGTTCTCCGATTTAATAATAATTGGTCCAGATAAACATGGTGCTTTACTTGAGGGCAGCAAATCTTTTTCTAAAGAATTTTTAAAAAAATATGACATACCTACAGCAGATTATTTAACTGTTGATAACAAAAATATAAGTGAAGGGTATAAATTTCTTGATAAAATGAAAAAACCATATGTCTTAAAAGCTAATGGTTTGGCGGCAGGTAAAGGGGTTTTAATTATTAATGATTTAGAGGAAGCTAAAATCCAACTGAAGGAAATGATCTTAAATAATAAGTTTGGAAAGGCTTCAAGAAAAGTTGTAATTGAGGAATTTTTAAGTGGAATTGAACTTTCTTGTTTTATTCTGACTGACGGCAAAAGCTTTAAGCTGCTACCAATGGCAAAGGATTATAAAAGAATAGGTGAGGGTGACAGCGGACTAAACACTGGTGGAATGGGCGCAGTCTCACCAGTCCCTTTTGTTGACAGCAAATTTTTAAATAAAATCAAAAATAAAATTATTTTACCTACACTTAATGGATTGAAAGAGGAAAAAGTTATATATCGAGGATTTATATTTATAGGATTAATTAAGGTTAAAGAAGAACCATTCGTTATAGAATACAATGTTCGTATGGGAGACCCTGAGACTGAAGTTGTTTTTCCCAGAATTAAAGGTGATATAGTTGAGATTTTTGAAGCGACGCATAATCAAAATCTTGATAAAGTCGATTTTGACATAGACGAAAGACATGCAGCGACAATAATGCTAGTTTCAGGTGGATATCCTGAAATATACAAGAAAGGTTTTGAAATTGAAATCAGTGAAGATTTAGACCAATCAATTATTTTTCATGCTGGAACAAAATTCTCAAATTCAGGTAAGTTGGTAACAAACGGCGGAAGAGTTATTTCAGTTACTTCCTTAGCGGACTCATACAAAGAAGCAATAAAGAGGTCATACCAAACAATAAGAAAAATTAAATTTAAAAAAATGTATTATAGAAAAGATATTGGATTTGACTTATAAAAAAGAATGAGCAGTAGCATCCTTTTTCTCCTCCCCATTTTTATCAAAATTTTTGAGCTGAATCATCCAGTAAACAAGAGCAAAAAAAATGATAAGAGATATAAAAAAATTGAAACCATTAGCCAAAAACCAACTAAAATCTTGAATAGTTCTTAGAAAATCAAAGGGAAAGAAAAGTAATTCTTCAAATAACCACTGAATTCCTTCAAAAAAACTTTTCATAATCTTTTTTTTTTTAATAAAGATAATATTTAAAAAGATTATAAAAAGATATTTTGGATTTTATTTTAAATTTGAATTATGATCAGTTCAAAAGCCATTAATATCTTTTCAAAAGTGATAGATCATTATCATATAATAGATGATATTAATCAAAAATATAATAACCCATATAAGAAAATGACAATTGAAAATTTGTTGCACAAAAAAGTTTGGATAGATACAATTCAATGGCACCTCGAGGACATAATAAGAGATCCTAATATAGATGAGAAATATGCATTAAAAATTAAAAGACAAATCGATATGTCAAATCAGAACAGGACCGATGTAGTTGAACAAATAGATGATTATTTTTTGAATTTGTATTCCGGTGTAAAAATAAAAAAAAATGCAAAAATTAATACCGAAAGTCCTGCATGGGCATTAGATAGACTATCCATTCTCCAATTAAAGATTTATCATATGAATGAGGAGGTATCTAGAATAAGTTCCTCTAAAGAGAACAGAACTGTCTGCCAGAATAAATTAAAAATATTAATTGATCAAAGTACAGATTTAAGCTTATCGATAGATCAATTATTATTAGAAATGGGTTCAGGAGAAAAGATAATGAAAGTTTATAAACAAATGAAAATGTACAATGATATTAACTTAAATCCTGTTTTATACAAGAAAAAAGCTTGACAAAAGATAAACATATTATAGTTCTCAGGTTTTCTTCATTAGGTGATGTTGCTATCATTATTCCATTACTAAGATGTATAATTGCTAAATATAAAAAGCTTAAAATTACAATCGTTACCATAGCTAAATACAATGCTCTTTTTAATGAGTTTAAAAACATTAACATTGTAAATATTGACAAGGATTTCAAGCATAAAGGTTTTCTAGGCCTTATCAAATTATTCAACCAATTAAAAAAATTAAAACCTACTGCAATTGCTGATTTACACTCAGTGTTAAGAACTAATATTCTTGAAGTTTTTTTTAGATTTAGTTTTATTAAATTCAAAAGAATTTACAAGGGAAGAGTAGATAAAGCTAAATTATGTAGAAAAAAAAATAAGGTATTTAGCCCACTGACTCCTACAATTTACAGATACAAGGAAGTTTTTAGAAAATTGGGTTTTGAGGTAAATCTTGAAAATCATTTTTATCCTTTAAAACCTAATTTCCCATTTAATTTTGAATTTATCAATAAAAAGAATCAGAAAAAAATAATTGGTATCGCACCATTTTCAGCTCACAAAGGAAAAACTTATCCATTGGATTTGATGCAAAAAGTAATAGCATTTTTACAAAGAGATTACACTGTAATATTATTTGGGGGAGGAAAATATGAAACTCTGCAGATTAAAATTTGGGAAAGAGCATATAAAAACGTAAAATTTTTTTCTGATAAAATGTCATTCAATCAAGAGTTAAATCTAATTGCAAATTTAGATTTAATGATTTCTATGGATTCAGCTAACGGACATATTGCGTCAAACTATAATATTGATGTAATAACAATTTGGGGGATGACTCATCCATTTATTGGCTTTGCTCCATGGAATCAACCAGAAAAAAATAACATAATTTTGGATTTAGAAAAATTCCCATTAATTCCAACTTCGACATATGGTAAAATAATTCCAAATGGATACTCAGACGCTATGAGAACAATAACACCAAAACATATTATAGAAAAGGTTTTAGATGTTATGAATGTTGATTAGACATCATCGTAATCAACTATAATGTTTTTTGTTTTAGGAGTTGAAATACATGTTAAAATTAGACCTTCATCAATTTCTTCTTGACTAAGAACAGAATTTCCGCTTGTTTCAACTTCTCCTTTTTTTAATTTTGCTATGCATGTACAACAAGCACCGCCCATGCAGGAGTAAGGGGCGTCAATTTCGTTGTCTAAAGCCCAATCTAATATAGTTTGCGAAGACTCAACTTTAAGATCATACTCTTGACCCTCAAGGATAATTTTTAAAGAAGTTTCATTATTCATTGAAATAAGTTATGATTTTAGGTAGCGCAAATTTAATTTATTATTTATAAACAATAAATTAAAAAAATAAATGTTATAATTATTAAAAACTTTTATTTGTGAGAATTACTATTTGCACTTCATTTTTTTTCATTTTATTGTTTATAAATTGTTCGACTAAAAAAAATAATTTTTTAAACAGAAATTACCATATAGTCACCTCAAAATTTAATGTTCTTTTCAATGGTAAAGAAGCATTTGATATTGGGAAAAAAATTTTGGAGGACAATAAAATTGAGGATTTTTATAATGTTTTAAGCGCAGAACCTATTATGTTAGATTTTGAAAACGTTAATGAAAGTTCATCTATTCCAAGTTTTACAATTGCAGAGGAAAAAGCGACTAAGGCAATTCAAAAACACTCAATGAATATTGAAGGTTATCAAAGAAACAGTGAAATCTCTAAAGCATATTTATTGTTGGGAAAAGCAAGGTATTATGATAGGCGTTTTTTTCAAGCACTTGAAACTTTCAATTACCTGATAAATCAATATTCAGATAAAAAAATATTCAATGAAGCGAGAATTTGGAGAGAAAAGACAAATCTAAGATTAGAAAATAACGATATAGTAATTAATAATTTGAAATCTATTGAGGAAAGTTTTATTGATGATAAAAAAATAATTTCAGATCTAAATTCAACTATGGCTGAAGCATATTTAAAATTAGAGCAAATCGATTCGGCCAAGGTTTATTTTAAAAAAGCTATTGAAAATAATATTAAAGGGAAAAAAATCAATAGATACAAATTCATTCTTGCACAGTTATATGAAAAAGAAAATGAACTTGACTCTGCAAGTAAATACTATAAGCATTTGATTAAGGAAAAAAACAAGACTAGCCGTGATTTGTGGCTTCATGCTAAATTAAATTTTCTTAAATTATCATACCAAAACATAAAAGAAAAACATAAAGTTCTCAAAGATTTAGAAGGGCTAATTAGTAATTACGAAAATAAAAATCTAAGGCATTACATTTATCACTATAAGGGCATTATGTTATTTCAAGACAATTTAGATTCATTAGGAATTAATTCTTTCATTAAGTCGTCAGGATATAAAAGTATTGATATATATACTAAAAAGAGGAATTTTAGGATTTTATCTGATTACTATTTCAAAAAAAATAATTTTATTGAAACATCAAAATATCTAGATAGCTTGTCAAAAATAACAATAATAAAAAGTAAAAAGGATAAAATTTTAAGAGAAAAAAAGATAATTCAAAAAGTGGTGGATTTTGAAAAAACAGTTAAAAAAAATGATAGCCTTATTAAGTTATCTAAAATGGACAGATTTGAAATTGAAAATTTCTACATAACTAATGTTTTTAACCAAAAAAACGTAAAAAACACAAATGAGTCAAATTCTCAAGAATTCAAGTTTACGGATTTTTATTTTTATAATTCAAAGTTAATTAGTTACGGAAAGAATATTTTTATATCAAAATGGGGTGAAAAATCGAATTCAGATAACTGGAAATATTCACAAAAAAATGATAATTCAAATTTTAACTTTTCTGATGAAAAAATAATAAAAGAAAATCAATACGGTAATCAAATTAACCTAGACCAGTTTATTTCACAAATTAGATCTGATAAAAAATTTATAGATAGTTTACAAAATGATATAAATGATAACAATTTAAAATTGTCAAATGTTTATTTTGGTGAATTTAATAATGTTGATTTATCTGCAGATAAACTTAGAAAGGTATTGTTAAATAATCCTAATAATGAACAAAAGGTAAATGCATTATATAAAATGTTCATTATTTGTGAAAAAGAAAAAAATAATGAATCAGATTACTATAAAGATAAAATCATTGAAGAATTTCCTAATTCGATATTTGCTAAAAAAATTAATAATATAATAGTAGATAATAATTTAAATGACACTCCTTTTGTTATGTATAAAAAATATTTAGACATGTTTATTAATGAAAAGTATGAAAAACTTTTAGTTAATATATTGAATACAGAAGAATTTTTAAAGACGACTGAATATGGACCAAAATTAGGTCTTATAAGAACTATTAGTTTAGGTAGAGTTTATGGTTTAAATGAATTCAAAAAAAAATTAAATAATTTAATAAAGAAATATCCAAACACCGAGGAGGCACAATATGCAAAAAATTCTTTGATCTTATTTAATGAAGATAAAACTGATTTGTTTAAAAAAAAGGTGTTTAAAAACTATAAGTGGATTTTTGTTTTTGATAAAAATCAAATTAATAAAATGGATTTGGTTAAAAATAAATTTTTATTATTTAAAGAGCAGAACGGAATTCCAAACTGGAAAATCAGTAAAGATTTTTATGATTTTGACACAAGTTTTTTGGTTATTCACATATATGGTGATAAACCAGACAAAGAACATATACTAAATCAATTTGAGAAGGAATATAATTTTAAAATCATATCAAAGAATTTTGTACTTTTAAAATCTGAATATTTAAATCTTCAACTTAACAAAAATCTAATAAATTAAAAATGAAAAGTATTGAACCTAATGGACAACCTAATAGAATTGAAAAGGGAACCAAGATAATTGGAGATATTTCATCCACTGCTGACTTTAGAATTGATGGAAAATTGGAGGGTAGTATAAATACCTCTGGTAAAGTTGTAATTGGCAAAGAAGGTTCAATAATTGGAAAGATTATTTGCAATAATGCGGATTTTGACGGAAAATTTAATGGAACCCTAGAAGTTAAAGAGTCATTATCATTAAAATCTTCAAGTGTAACTGAAGGAGATGTTATTACCTCAAAATTAATTGTTGAGTCTGGGGCAATATTTAACGCAAAGTGTGTTATGAAAACAAATGTAGAGGTAAAATCAATTTCAGATTCGCATGAAAGAATTGCTTGATGAGCTTTCTAAATTTTTCCACATTAGCTTTTCAGTTAGGTATTCTAGTTTTTTTGTCAATAAAACTTGGCAATTGGCTTGACCATAAGTTTCAGTTAAAACCTCTTTTTGTTGTTTTGTTGATTATTTTATCAATTTCTTCAACAATTTATCTTATTATAAAACAATCTAAAAAATAGTCTATTGATAAATTTTCATGAATTTTGGTATTTAAAACTTTTATTTTTTTATACAACACTATTTTTTTTTCATAATATATTTTCTAATGGCTTTTCGGTAAATTTTATTTTGGATAGCTTTAAAATATCTTATTTATTTAATTTTTTCTTTACTTCTTTATCAGTTTTAATTTTATTTTTTTTTTCAAATAATAAAGTTGAATACTTGGCATTCATTTTTTTTTTAATAAGTGTTTTCAAGTTTCTATTCTTTTTTAAAATATTATATCCTGAATTCAAAGACGACGGAGAAATAAAAATTGATGAAACTTTAACTTTTTTTATTCCTTACACAGCAGGTTTAATTTTTGAAATTTTAATTGTTGAAAATAAATTGAAAAAAAAGAATTATAATTAAAAAAAAAGTTAAAATTTCTAAACTAAAACATTACTTTTACAGAGTTTAATTTATCAATGCTTATTTTATTGAAATGCCACTTAAATTTGTCACAATCTTTTATGTAATATTGCTTTTTAAACTAAACAGTTCTTTTTCTCAGCAAGAGAGTTCTATTTTAACTGAAAAAGAAAAACAAAAAAGTGATATAAAAGAGTATATTTTTCATCATCTCAAGGATACACACGACTTTGACATTTTATCTTACAAGTCAAAAGTTGACAATAAAAAAATTTATGTAGGTTTTCCATTACCGGTAATTCTTTGGGATAATGGGCCTATAGTTTTTCTTTCATCTAAGTTGAATCATGGGAAAGATATAGCACATGTAGGAGCCAATTATTATAAGTTATATCATAATAAAATATATAAAACCGATTCAACTGGAAAAATTATTTATGACGATAATGGAAGAGTATTAAATGCAAAGCCATTAGATTTTTCAATTACTAAGGGCGTTTTAAGTATGTTGTTTATTTCAATATTAATGATTTTATTGTTTAGGTCATTAGCGAATTCATACAAAACAACAGGTGGTGTTGCTAAGGGGATAGGTCGCTTTTTTGAACCAATAGTCGTTTATATTAAGGATGAAATCGCAATACCAAATATTGGTATAAAATATTATAAAAATTATATGAGTTATTTATTAACTATTTTCTTTTTTATCTGGTTTTTAAATCTTCTTGGATTAACCCCACTTGGGATCAATGTCACGGGTAATATAGCTGTCACTTTCTCATTAGCTTTGTTAACTTTTTTGATTACTAATATAACAGCTAAAAAAGACTACTGGAAACATATTTTTTGGATGCCAGGTGTACCGGTGGTCATGAAAATTATTTTAGCACCTATCGAATTACTAGGTGTATTTATTAAACCTTTTTCGTTAATGATAAGGTTGTATGCAAATATCTCTGCAGGACATATTGTTCTAATGAGTTTAATTGCATTAATGTTTATTTTTAAAAACTGGATAGGATCAAGTTTATCTTTTTTATTAGCTTTCTCGATATCAATTATTGAAATTTTAGTAGCGTTATTACAAGCATATATTTTCACTGTTTTATCTGCTCTATATTTTGGTTTTGCTGTTGAGGAGCATGAACATTAAGTTTAAAGAAATGGATTGTTTAATTTTAAATTTTGTAATATGGAAATCCCAGCAATTGTAGGAGCAGGTTTTGTAGTTATTGGAGTAGGAATAGGTATCGGTCAGATTGGTAAAGGAGCAATGGAGGCGATAGGTCGACAACCAGAGGCTTACGGAAAAATACAAACAGCTATGTTGATAGCAGCAGCATTAGTCGAAGGTATTGGTTTTGCAGCGTTATTTGCAGTTTAATTTATTTTTAATTTCTAAAAATGGAAAAACTAATAAGTGAATTTTCTTTTGGTTTGTTTTTTTGGCACCTTTTAATATTTATAGGTTTAATTTTCTTGTTGAAAAAATATGCATGGAAACCTATATTAGATTCAATTAATGAAAGAGATGAATCAATTAGAGACGCTTTATCTAAAGCTGAAATTGCCAAAAAAGAAATGGAAATATTGAAATCCGATAATGAAAAGATTATGAAGGAGGCTGTTTTAGAGAGAGATAAAATTTTAAAAGAGGGAAATAATAAAAAAAATGAAATTATTTCAAAAGCAAAGGAGGTTGCAAAAAAAGAGGCTCAAAAAATTGTAAAAGATGCTCAATTATCTATTGATTTAGAAAGAAAAGCAGCCATGAAAGATCTCAAAGATCAAATTGCAATTTTTTCAATTGATATCGCAAAAAAAATTGTTAATAAAGATTTATCTAAAAATTCAAATCAAGAAGATTTGATAAATACATATTTAGATGACATGAACTCAAACTAGTATAATGAAATTGCATCCTTCATCTAAAAGATATTCAAAAGCTTTTTTTAATTTCTGTACAAAAAAAACAATTTTAGAATTAGTTATAAAGGATATTATGGAACTTAAAAAAATTTGTGAGAAAAATAATAAACTTTTAAAGATTATATCAAATCCAATTATAAAACAAACTTCAATCTATGGCCTTTTTAAAAAAATATTAGTTGGTTTTAATAATGAAACATTAAATTTTATAAATTTTTTAGTTAAAAAGAAAAGAACGAATTTGCTTTATGAAATTTCTTCACATTTTATTTTTTTGTATGGTCAAAAAAAAGGTGACAAACAAGTCGAAATTATTACAGCAAAAAAAATTGATTTTAAGATACAAAAAACAATAGTTCAAAAAGTTATTGACAAAAAAATAAAATTTAATATTTTTAATAAAATCGACCCAAATATAATAGGTGGATTTATTCTAAAGATGGATGACCTTAATTATGATGCGAGTCTAAAAAGAAAATTTGCGGATTTAAAATCCAGTATTATTGAAAACAATTAATTATAAATAAATATTTATGTCAGGAATTAAGCCTGCTGAAGTGTCAGCAATATTAGAGAAACAGATATCAGGATTCGACTCGAACACATCAATGGAAGAAGTGGGAGTAGTTTTGGAGGTGGGAGATGGAATAGCTAGAGTTTATGGCCTTAAAAGCTCAGAGTACGGTGAGTTGGTTAAATTTGACTCTGGGTTAGAGGGTATGGTTCTTAACTTAGAGGAAGATAATGTAGGTATAGTTTTATTAGGACCGTCGCAAGATTTAAAAGAAGGAGATCAAGTTAAAAGAACCAAAAGAATTGCCTCAATTCCTGTAGGAGAAGGCATTATAGGCAGAGTCGTGGATACTCTTGGTAAACCTATAGATGGAAAAGGTGATATATCTGGAAAGACTTTTGAAATGCCTTTGGAGAGAAAGGCTCCTGGTGTAATATATAGGCAACCTGTAAACGAACCTTTACAAACTGGAATTAAGTCAATTGACGCTATGATACCAATTGGAAGAGGCCAGAGGGAATTGGTCATAGGTGATCGTCAGACTGGAAAAACAACTGTTTGCATAGATACTATTTTGAATCAAAAAGAGTTTTTTGACTCAGGAAATCCTGTTTATTGTATTTATGTCGCTATTGGACAAAAGGCCTCTACAGTAGCTGCAATTGCCAAGGTCTTAGAAGATAAAGGAGCACTCGAATACACAACTATTGTTGCAGCAAATGCATCTGATCCCGCCCCTATGCAGGTCTATTCTCCTTTTGCTGGCGCAGCTATTGGAGAATACTTTAGAGATACTGGACGACCAGCTCTTATAATCTATGATGATCTATCAAAACAAGCAGTTGCTTACAGAGAAGTTTCACTTTTATTAAGACGTCCACCTGGAAGAGAGGCATATCCGGGTGATGTTTTTTATTTACATTCCAGATTGTTGGAGCGAGCAGCCAAAATCATTAATGATGATAGTATTTCAAAGTCCATGAACGACTTACCAAAACCTTTAGAACCATTAGTAAAAGGTGGTGGATCTTTAACTGCTTTGCCAATAATTGAAACTCAGGCTGGTGATGTTTCAGCATATATACCAACCAATGTAATTTCAATTACGGATGGTCAAATATTTTTAGATGGAGATTTATTTAATTCTGGAGTTAGACCAGCAATTAACGTTGGTATATCTGTTTCGAGAGTGGGGGGAAGCGCCCAAATTAAGCCTATGAAAAAAGTTTCAGGTACTTTAAAGTTAGACCAAGCAGCTTATAGAGAGTTAGAAGCATTTGCTAAATTTGGTTCTGATCTTGATACTGCTACACTTGGGGTTATAGAGAAAGGTAGAAGGAATGTTGAAATTTTAAAGCAAGCACAAAATGATCCGTTCAAAGTTGAGAATCAAGTCGCTATGATATACGCTGGTTCAAATAATTTATTAAAAGAAATACCAGTTGAAAAAGTAAAAGATTTTGAAAAAAATTACCTTGAAGAATTAAATTCTAACCATAGGGAAATACTTGACAAAATAAAATCTGGAGTTTTTGATGACAAAATAGTTGAAGCACTAACCACAATTTCTAAAAAGATAACTAAAGAACTCATTTAAAAAATGGCTAATTTAAAAGAAATAAGGAACAGAATCAGTTCAGTTTCATCCACAATGCAAATAACCAATGCAATGAAAATGGTTTCTGCAGCTAAATTAAAAAAAGCTCAAGATAGTATAGTTTCAATGAGACCTTATTCTGAAAGAATTTCAGATTTAATTGACAAGTTAGTTGGTTTTTCAGATGAAACCTTATCTCATCCTTTTTTTTTAAATAGAGATGAAGGGAAAATTCTCATTATTAATATAACTTCAAATAGAGGTTTGTGTGGCGCTTTTAATTCAAATATAGTTAAATCTACCTTAAAGAAAGCAGCTGAGCTTCAACCCAAAAAAATTGATATAATTTCTATAGGTAAAGTTGGTAAAGAAGCTTTATCAAAAAAATTTGAAATCAGTCAAGATGAAAGTTCTTTGTTAGATAATTTAACTTTCGAAAACACCTCAAAAATTGCAAATTACATAATTAATGATTTTTTAAATCATAAGTATGAAAAAGTTTTTATTACATATAATCAGTTTAAAAATGCAGCAACTCAGATTGTTAAATTCGAAATTTTACTACCAATTTCCACAACTAAGAATTTCGATAAAGGAAAAATCAATAACAATTACATTATTGAACCTTCCTATAACTCAATTTTAGAAACATTATTGCCAAGTTCAATAAGAATTAAACTTTTTAAGGCCATAAAAGAATCTTTTGCCAGTGAACATGGAGCAAGAATGACTGCAATGCATAAAGCTACGGATAATGCAAAAGATTTAAGAGATCAACTTAAATTAACATATAATAAAGCGAGACAGGCATCAATAACAAACGAAATTTTAGAAATTGTTTCAGGCGCAGAGGCGCTTAAAAATTAGATCTTTATTTACTTTTTTTACCTTTAATATTTACTTTTTGTATTTTTAATTAATTTATTAATAATGTTAAAAATTCAGGTCATTAATTTATCTCCATACGAATTACCAAAATACCAAACGGATAACGCTGCGGGTATGGATTTGAGAGCTTTTATTGATTCTAAAATTAATATAGATTCACTTGAAACAAAAGTTGTTAGTACTGGTTTAAAAATATCTTTACCAAAAGGCTATGAAGCTCAAATAAGACCAAGAAGTGGTTTAGCAGCAAAGCATGGAATTAGTGTTTTAAATTCACCCGGGACCGTAGATTCAGATTTTAGGGGTGAGATTAAAGTGATTCTAATAAATTTATCAAAAAAATCATACACGATAGAACCTGGAGACAGAATAGCGCAAATGGTAGTATCTAAATATGAAACAATTAAATGGTCATTAAGCAAGAAGCTTGAAAATTCAATTAGAGATGAAAAAGGTTTTGGAAGCACTGGAAAAAATTAGTTTTCAAAAAAAAATATTAATACTTGTATTGATGATTTTTTTAATATTAATTAACCTTTCCTGTAAATCAGTTACGGTGTTGCCAGATGGTTCACCCGCCAAAAATTTGAGTAATAAAAATCTGATAAGTAAAGTTAATGAGTTAAAACCAAAATTTAAAAATTTTAGATCAAACATCAGAGTAAATTTTCAAAATAAGATATCAAATTATCAAGTTAACTTAAATCTTAGGATAATAGAAAAAGAAGCTTTTTGGATTAGCGCGAATATGTTAGTTCCAATAGCAAAACTTTTAATAACTGATAAGAAAATTAAATTTTTTGAAAAATTCCAAAAGAATTTTTTTGAAGAAGATCTTGAAAATTTAAATACTTATTTAGGTTTTAATGTCCAGCTTGAGACTATTAAAAACATATTCATTGGAAGCCCATTAACTAATTTAGAAAAACTTAAAGCAGACAGAGTTGATAATGAAAAATTTTACAAAATATCATATTTAAGTCCTAACAAAAAATACAATTATATTTATTCATTTTATCCTAAAACTTTTTTAATGAACGAGCAAGTAATTAATATTGAAAACTCAAGTAAAAAAATGACTATTAAATATTTAAGATATCAAAAAATCAATTATGTATTTTATCCTAAAATAATAAATATCATCTTTGAAGATGGTAATGAAATTACTAAAATTGAATTAAATTTCGAAAAAATAGATTTACCTAAAAAACTAAACATCCCGTTTAAAATACCTGAAGGATATAAAAAATTAATTCTAAATGATTTATTTTAATTTTAAGTCTAATTATTTACTATTAACACTTTTTTTTAGCTTATATTTTTATTCTTTCTCTCAAATTTCTGGTAGAGAAAAATTGGAAATTCAAAAAAAACAATTAGAGAGCGAAATTTTAAAAATTAATAATTTATTGTTTTCAAATCAGAAGAGAAAAAAGTCAACATTAGAGGAATTAGAGGATCTAAATATTAAAATTAATATCAAGAAAAAATTAATTAATGTTAGTAATAATCAAGTAAATGATTTAGAAAAATCTATAAAAGTTAATACAAATGAAATTTATAAATTAGAGAATGAAATAAATAAATTAAAAGATGAATATGCTAAGCTTATTTTAAAGTCATACAAAAGTAAGTCTGAGATGAACAGGTTAATGTTTATTTTTTCATCAAAAAACTTTATCCAAGCATATAAAAGATCTAATTATATAAATCAATTTGCTGAATATCGAAAAAAACAGGCTAAACAAATTCAAATCAAATCAAAAAATATTAAAGATTTAAACTCTGAGCTTAATAAACAGAAGATTTCAATTGATAAGATTATAGTAGAAAATAAATTAATTAAAGATAGATACGAATCCGATGTAAAATCTCAAAAAAAATTAATTACTGTTTTAAAGAAAAAAGAAAAATCATTTAAAAATGAAATAATAAAAAAACAAAAGAGAGCGAACTTATTACAAAATGAAATACAAAGATTAATTAGAATAGCAATTAATGAATCAAATAAAAAAGGTGTAGCAAATTCTATTAATGAGTTTAGTTTGACCCCTGAGACAAAATTGATATCGGAAAACTTTTTCTCAAATAAAGGCAACTTACCATGGCCAGTAGAAAAAGGATTATTAATTCAACCTTTTGGTAAACAAAGACACCCTGTTGTAAGAACAACAATAATAAAAAGCAATGGTGTAACATTGGCAACTCCTCAAAATGAAATAGTTAGAGCCATTTTTGAGGGTTATGTTATGTCTATATTAACATTTAAAGGGAGTAATCCCACAGTTTTAATTCAGCATGGAAATTATATCACATCATATAGCAATTTGTCAAAAGTCTATGTTAAAAAGGGTGATAAGGTTTCATCAAAAGAATCTGTCGGAGAAGTTTTTACAAATCCCTCAACAGGGAAAAGCTTACTAAAATTTAGTATTTTTAAGTCTAGTCTACCAATTAATCCTAAAGATTGGATTTATAAATTATAAAATTTAATTTTCTAAATACCATGCATCCTCTTCAAGGGTGTATCTTATAAAATAAAAAAGATTTAGAGCTTTGTTTTTAGAGCTAAATTTACCATAAGCAACTCTGAATAAATCGTTGGTAGTAGAACTTATAATTTCAGCATTATAACCTTGATTTAGAAGAACATTAAGTAGTTTTTTGGCGTTTTGTTCATTTCTAAAGCTTCCGGCGATTACACTGTAAAAAGGATTAGAGCTTATAAATTTTTTTTCTTTTAGACTTATTTCAATTGGAATAGTATTTAGAGATCCAAGATTAAAAGTTGCTTTTTGTACATTATTTTTAATTTTTTCTTGAGCCGCTTTAGTTGAGGCTATTCTTTTTTCATTTATGTAATCGTTAATCAAGTAAAAACTTAATATTCCAATTGAAAGCACTACTAAAAACACCGCGACATATTTCATTGGAGAAAATTTATAAGAAACTTTTCCTGGTTCAAAAGATAATGGTTCGGTTTTTTTATTTTCCATATTTACAAATTTAGAGTTATTTGTTGAATTAACTGTTTTTAAAATATCTATTTTGAAAGGTTCTAATCCAAATGAGTTTAATTCAAAATTAAAATTATTGTAGGGATTAAAAATTATTTTTCCTTCTTTATCAGTGGAAAACTCTCCAACACCATCAATTATAATAGGAACACTTTTTATGCGTTCTTTTATAATACCAATTTGTTCATTTAAATTTTTTAATGCATTCTCATAATTTAGATTATACTTTTTAGCAAAGAAATTAGTTAGAATCCCGTCATTTTTAAAAAGGAGACTATTAAAAGAAATTTCTTTCTTTGGAGGAGAAAATAAACTTGAATCGGCGTCAATATAGGAGGGGGTGTATCTAGTTAAAAGAGCACCAAAATCAGGTATTATTACACATTCGTATTTGGTTAATAATTCCTTCAAACAAGATGTTATTTCCATAAAATAAAGGTAATAAAATTATTATAAAAAGTTAATAACCTAGTTTTGATCTTATTCTTTTGAGTGTTTTTTTTGCTACGGATTTAGCTTTTTCAGATCCAATTTTAAGTTTGGATTGAACTTCCTCAGGATTTAATCTATATTCATTAAACTTTTCTCTTTCATTTTTAAAATTGTATGTAATTTTTTCAAAAAGTAACTTTTTTGCGTCTCCATAACCGATTGAACCCTCAATGTAATTTTTTTTCATATCCAATATTTCAGATTCATTTGCAATTAAGCTAAATATTTTAAAAATTGTACATGAGTTATAGTCTTTAGGTTCACTTATATTTTTTGAATCTGTTTGGATTCTCATAATTTGTTTTCTCAAATTAGAATCACTTTCAAAGATATTTATTATGTTATTCTTTGATTTACTCATTTTTTGGTTATCAATTCCAGGAATATAGTCAGCATCTTTAGTTGTCATGGAATGAGGTATTTTAAATATTTCACCATAATGATTATTAAATTTAATTCCAATATCCCTAGTAAATTCAATATGTTGTAATTGATCTTTACCCACAGGTACAACATCTGCGTCGTATAACAAAATATCTGCTGCCATTAACATAGGGTAAGTAAACAAACCACTATTTATGTTTTCTAAATCTGCTGACTTATCTTTAAATGCATGAGCAAGTTTTAATCGATTATATGGAAAAAAACAACTCAAGTACCATGATAATTCAGTAACCTCGGGAATATCACTTTGTTTGTAAAAAACTGTTTTTTCAGTATCTATACCACAAGCTAACCACGCTGAGGCAGTTTCAAAAGTATTTTTTTTAAGAATATTGGCATTTTTAATTTGGGTAAATGAGTGTAAATCAGCTATAAACAAAAATGATTCCGATCCAGTTTTTTTTGATAATTTAATCGAAGGCTGAATTGCGCCAAGAATATTTCCTAAATGAGGTATTCCTGAGCTTTGAATTCCGGTTAGTATTCTTTTCATAATTATATAAATTTATGTAAAAATTATTTTTTATGTAATAAAGATCAATTCTTTATTTTTGAATTATGTATTTAATTTTTCAAAAGTTTTTTTTGGTAATTTGGAGAGCTTGGTTTTATATCTTGGCTTCCATTCCAGTATTAATATTGTTCCCAATACTAGCATCTCTATGTTTTCTGAAAAATGGTTACAATGGAATATTTTGGATTGCAAGATATATTTGGTCACCATTTGTATTATTTGGTTGTGGTTTTTATTTGAGAATTAAGTACAAAAACCCATTTCCAAAAAATATTTCTCATGTTTTGGTTTCTAATCACACGAGCTATCTAGACCCTTTTATTATGTTTAGAGTTTCAAAAAACCCATTTGTATTTGTTGGTAAAAAAGAACTCAGTAAAATCCCTATTTTTGGTTTTATTTATAAAAGAGCTGCTATCTTAGTGGATAGAAGTGACGCTGAAAGTAGGAAAAATGTATATATTAGAGCAAAGGAAGTTATTAAAAAAGGATATAACGTCTGTATATTTCCAGAGAAAAATTATTTAGATAATAAGCTATTGTTAAATACATTTAAAAGGGGCGCTTTTAAAATTTCTATTGACCATCAAATCCCTATAATCCCCATGGTTTTTTTAGATTGTAAAAGAAGATTTCCATGGCACACAAACTATGGTTTCCCTGGTCAACTGAGAGTAGAAACTTTTGAAACTGTAAATCCAAAAAATTTTAATTTTAAAATTGAAAATTTAAATAATCATATTAGAAAAATAATTTTAGATGGTATAGTTAAGGACCCTCTTCAAAGTAATCAAAAAGCGATACATTTAGAAAATAAATTGTTTAGATCCAGTTAATTGATTCTAATTTAGAATTACTTAAATTTAAAAATCCGTGTTTTCCAAAAAAATCCCTTTGAGCTTGAATCAAATTTGAATTTAGATTTCCAGTTGTAATTGACATCCAAAAATTATAGGCAGAACAAAAATTATCAATTGGTAGATTATTATCAATTGAATATTTTAATATCTTTTTTAATTGATTTTCTTTAAATTTTACATCATTTAATAGTAAGTCGACATAAAAAACATTTTGGTTTTCTTTAAAATGATTTGAAATTATATTTAATAATCTTGAACTTAAGATACTTCCATTTGACCATACATCTGATACTTTTGAGTTTTCTATTTTCCAATTATATTTTTTACTAGCTAATTGAATGAGTTCAAACCCTTGATAGTGATTTATAACTCTTGACATAAATAATGCTTCCTCAAGCGCTTTAAGGTCAATTTCATTTGATGATTTAATTTTTTTTCTGTCAATAAATAACTTTGATTTATTAGAAATATTTCTTGATATAACAGAAGAAACAGTAAGACTATTGTATAAATCTAAATTTAAACTTTCAATAGCACACCATTTTCCAGAACCTTTACTTTTTACTTTATTGTCAATTGAATCTATTATGTATTTATTTTTGATATTTTTTTTAAGTAAAATTTTTCTTGTAGCGTCTAATAGATATGATTTATTTTTTCCTTTATTCCAATTATTAAAGATTTCTGAAATTTCTGAATAGTTGTATGTTAATTTTAAAATTGTGAATACTTCTGTTAGTAATTTCATTTCAGCGTACTCAATTCCATTATGAATCATTTTAACATAATGTCCTGACCCAATACCTCCCATAAATCCACAACACGGGTTATTTGAAATGTCTTTAGCACAAATTTTTTTAAATAATATTTGTAATTTATTAGAAGTTTTTTTTGGTCCTCCTATCATAATAGATGGACCGTTTTCAGCTCCTTTAGGTCCACCTGAAATTCCACAATCAATGTAAAAAATTCTTTTTTTTAAAAGTTTTTCTGATCTACTTCTTGAATTTTTAAAATATGAATTTCCACAATCAACAATAATATCATTATTGTTTAATATTTTTTTTAAATTATCAATATTTTCATCAATAATATTTCCGGATGGAATTAATAAAAGTATAATTCGTGGCCTTTTTAAAGAATTAACAAAATTGTAGATATTAGTGAACCCTAATACATTTTTCGAGTTATTATTATTCAAGAAATCAGGTATAATATTCATTTCATCTTTTGTCAACCTATTATAAACCGATACAGAAATATTATTTCTTATAAAGTTCTTGGCAATCCCGGCCCCCATATTTCCGAGACCAAAAACTCCAACTGTGTTTTTTTTAAACATTTTTAATATTTAAAATTATCTTTTCAATAATAGTGTTTATTTTTTCTTTAACGTTGATGTGAAGACCATATGAAGGAATTTCAAGATCTTCAAATTGAGATTTTAATAGTTTTTCATTCATAAAATGGTTTTTTCTTTTTTTTATTCTCGAATAAATTAAATTATATTTAGAATACAAAAAAATCCAAAAAAACTTTTTTTCACCTTGAATTATTTTTCTGTATTTTTCTTTGAGCGCAGAGCAAGAAACAACCACTAATTGTTCATTTTTATTAAATGATAAAATTTCATTTTTAATTTTTTTTAACCAAAAATACCTGTCACTGTCATTTAGAGGTATTCCATTTGTCATTTTTAAAATATTTTTTTTAGGATGTAACTCATCCCCTTCTATAAAAAAACCATTAAGTCTTTTAGCAAGAATTTTACCTAATGTAGATTTGCCAGACCCACTCACACCCATTAAAATAATTGTCATTTAAGTAAATTAGTTGAGAGCTTTCAAAGTATTCATAATTTTCTCTTCAAGTTCATCTAATAAGTCAGGATTTTCTAATAGAATTTTTTTTACAGCATCTCTACCTTGTCCAATTTTAGAATCACCGTAGCTAAACCAGGATCCGGATTTTTTTATTAATTCGTAGTTAACACCTAAATCAATTATTTCTCCTATTTTAGAAATTCCTTCCCCGTACATGATATCAAATTCAGCAGTTCTAAAAGGAGGGGCAACTTTATTTTTTACTATTTTAACCCTAGTCTTATTTCCTAATACTTCTGATTCTGTGTTTTTAATTTGAGTAGATCTTCTTATATCTATTCTAACTGAAGCATAAAACTTTAATGCATTGCCGCCAGTTGTTGTCTCTGGATTTCCAAACATAACACCTATTTTTTCTCTTAGCTGATTGATGAAAAAAACCGTACAATTAGTTTTGCTTATTGATCCAGTTAATTTTCTTAAGGCTTGCGACATTAATCTAGCATGAAGACCCATTTTTGAGTCTCCCATTTCGCCTTCAATTTCACTTTTAGGAGTTAATGCAGCTACGGAATCAATAACAATTATGTCAACTGCACCTGATCTAATTAGGTTATCAGCAATTTCGAGTGCTTGTTCACCATGATCAGGTTGCGAAATAATTAATTCTGTTATATCAATACCCAACTTTTCAGCATAAAATCTATCAAAAGCGTGTTCTGCATCAATAAAAGCAGCTATACCTCCCTTTTTTTGGCATTCAGCTATTGCATGTAAGGTTAATGTGGTTTTACCAGAAGATTCTGGTCCATAAATTTCTATTACTCTCCCTTTGGGATAACCTCCTGCACCTAAGGCGATATCAAGGCCAATCGAACCAGATGAAATAACTTCAACTTCTTCATTTACTTCATCCCCTAGTTTCATAACAGAACCTTTTCCATATGTTTTATCTAATTTGTCCAAGGTCAACTGAAGAGCTTTAAGTTTTGCTTCTTTGGTATTTGACATAATAATAGTTTTATTTTTCATGCTAAGTTAATATTTCTGTGTATTAATTTCTAAAATTAATTTATTGTATTATTAACAATATTCATTCATTAATATTCTAAAGTGAAATTTAATTGAAAGTTGTATTTTTGAACAATATTATAGTTAATTAAATGTCTTTACATAACAAAATAAGCTCAATAGAATCAAAAAAAATTCTTGAAGAAAACAAGTTGCCTAGAACAGTACTTTCTTTTTACAGATATTTTGAAATAAAAAATGTTGAATTATTTAGAGATTATTTATTCATTAATTTAAATAAATTAAATGTATTTGGCAGAGTTTACGTAGCAGAAGAAGGAATTAATGCTCAAATATCAGTGCCGAAGAAAAAATATAATGAACTTTTCCTTTTTCTAAAGAACATTAGTTTTCTAAAAAAAATAAAATTAAATCTTGCTATTGATCATAATTATAAATCTTTTTTTAAGTTAATAATAAAAGTTAAAAATAAAATTGTAGCAGATGGAATTAGAATAAATGATTTTAAACCACACAATTCAGGAAAACATGTCAATGCAAAACAATTCAATGAACTTCTTTTAGACTCAAATACAGTTTGTATTGATGTTAGAAATCATTATGAAAGTGAAATAGGTAATTTTATTGGCGCATTAACACCAAATGTTGATACATTTTCTCAGTCCCTACCAGTAATTGAGAATCAAATATCTAAATTAAACAATTATAAAAATATATTAATGTATTGCACTGGAGGAATTAGATGTGAAAAGGCAAGTGCTTATTTGAAATTCAAGGGATACAATAATGTTTATCAACTAAATGGAGGAATAATTCAGTATGCTAAAGAGGTCAAAGAAATGAAAATTAAAAATTTATTTAGAGGCAAAAATTTTGTTTTTGATGATAGAAGATCAGAGAAAGTAACCAATGAAATTATTTCTAAATGTCATCAATGTGGTGAAAAATCTGATCAACATGTTAATTGTTTTAATAACGCATGCAATCTTTTGTTTATTCAATGTAAGATTTGTCAGAAAAAAATGAAAAATTGTTGTTCAGACGAATGTATTGAGATTAATAGTTTGTCAATTGATCAACAAAAAAAGCTAAGAAAAGGAAAATCCTCAAAAAATAAAATATTTAAAAAAGGAAGAGCTTATAATTTAAAATTTTATAAAAATTAAATGTTCAAATTATTATTAAATTTTTTTTTAATTTTAATTTTTTTGAGCTGCAAGGACCAACCTATTTTTTCAGAAATTAAAACTTTTAAGGAAGGCTGGAAACATCACAAAAAGTGCTCATTTGAATTCAATTTAGAAAAAAAAGGTTCAATTAATATTTTTTTTAATTTGGGAAATAATAATAATTATAGATTTTCAAACATATACTTAATAGCTAGATTAAAATCTAATGATAAAGTTATTTTCAACGATACTTTAGAATACGCCATGTCAGATGTTAACGGTCAGTGGCTTGGAAAAGGTTTTTCCTCAATAAAGAAAAACAAATTGTGGTGGATTAATAATTGGAATGCAGATAAAGGAAATTACATAGTCACAGTTCAACATGCAATGAGAAATAATGGAAGCATAAAAAAAGTAAATAATCTTGTAGGAGTCTTAAATTTTGGAATTTTAGTTGAGGAGTTTTACAATTATAATAAATATTAATCAATGAGTATTAATAATAAAAAAATCATAATAACTTTTTTTTGGCTAATTCTTATATTTGGTTTAAGCTCATTTGTAGGAATTTTTGTTCTTGCCTCTAATGGGTTTTTTGGACAAATGCCAGATTTGCAACAATTAGAAAATCCTAAAACAAATCTTGCTACGCAGATTATTACATCAGACAATAGAATTATAGGAAAATATTATTTTAAAGACAATAGAACTCCAATATCTTTTGAGGAATTGCCTCAAAATTTAATTGACGCGCTGATTGCAACAGAGGACGAAAGATTTTACTCCCATTCAGGTGTTGATTGGAAATCAACTTTAAGGGCAATATATTACTTAGGTGAGCGAGGAGGAGCTAGTACAATAACACAGCAACTTGCTAGACAACTTTTTGTTGGAGTAAGATCTAGAAATATTCTAGAGGCAATAATCCAAAAAATTAAAGAGTGGGTTTTATCATTTGAATTAGAGAGCAGATACACCAAAAACGAAATTATTGCGATGTATCTAAATATTTATGATTTTGGATACAATGCTGATGGTATAAAATCTGCAGCAAAAATATACTTTGATAAATTGCCTATTAATTTAAAGCTAGATGAGTCAGCAGTTTTAGTTGGGATGTTAAAAAACTCTTCATTATATAATCCAATTCGCAGACCAGACAAAGTTAGAAATAGAAGAAATGTTGTATTTAACCAAATGCTCCGAAATGAATATATAAACAAAATTGAGTATGATTCGCTTAAAAGTTTAGATTTAAATATTAATTACACCCCCGAATCCCACAGGGAGGGATTAGCAACTTATTTCAGAGCATATTTACAAGATTTCATGAAAAAATGGATTAAAAATAACCCCAAAGAAGATGGATCTTTATACAATATTTATCGTGACGGGTTAAAAATTTATACCACAATTGATTCAAGACTTCAAGATATTGCAGAAACTTCTATGAAAAAGCACATGAAAAACTTACAAGATGAGTTTTTTGCTCAAAATGATACTGTAGATGTTAATATTTCTCCTTTTGTTGATCTTAGACAAGGTCAAATTGACACTTTATTAATGAATTCAGCAAAAAGATCAGATAGATGGAAAAATTTTAAAAATATTGGCTTAGATGAAAATGAAATTTTAGCCTCGTTTGAAAAAAAAACATCTATGAGAGTTTTTTCTTACAATGGTGAAATTGATACAATAATGACACCAATGGATTCAATCAGATACTACAAAAAGTTTTTGAGAGCTTCAATGATGTCAATGGACCCAAACTCTGGTCATGTAAAAGTATGGGTTGGTGGATTTGATTACAAACATTTTCAATATGACCAAGTATTTCAAGGGAGAAGACAAATTGGGTCTACATTTAAACCATTTTTGTATGCAACAGCTATTGATCAATTAAGACTGTCTCCATGTGATTTGCTTCCCGATGCGTTATATTGTATAGAACCTTTTAAACACGGAAATGTCGAGTCATGGTGCCCAAAAAATTCAGGAGATAGATATGGAAGAACAAGAACTTTAAAAAATGCTTTAGCGAACTCTATCAACACAATAAGTGCCAGATTAATGGATAGAGTGGGACCGAGACCTGTTATTGATTTAGCAAAAAAAATGGGAATTAAATCAAGATTACCTAAGGTTCCATCAATTGCATTAGGAACACCGGATATTAGCTTATTTGAAATGGTTGGCGCATACAGCACATTTGCTAATAAAGGTATTTATATTAAACCAATAATTATAACACGAATTGAAGACAAAAATGGCACAATACTATTTGAGGTAATACCAGAGACCACTGATGTTTTAAGTGAGGAATCAGCTTACGTTACAATTGATCTCCTTAAGGGAGTAACTGAGGAAGGTTCTGGTATGAGACTGAGACATGAAGGAGCAGAAGTTTCAAATTTAGTTTTTCAAAATGTTGTTACTGGATATCCTTATAAATTTGAGAATCCTATTGCCGGTAAAACTGGAACTACTCAAAATCAAAGTGATGGTTGGTTTTTAGGAATGGTACCTAATCTAGTCACTGGAGTATGGGTTGGTGGTGAAGATAGATCAATACATTTTAAAGATATAGCATATGGCCAAGGAGCCACAATGGCTCTTCCTATTTGGGCTTTATTTATGAAATCAGTCTATGATAACGAAGATTTGTTAATATCAAAAGAAGATTTTGAATCGCCAAATGTTTTGACAATACCTATCGATTGTAACAAATATGAAATTATAGATGTAAACCAAGACATTTTTGAGGATGAAAATTTAGAAGACTTAGGGTTTTAGTAAAAATTAAAATTTAATAACCTAATGAAGATTTTTTTTTTTAAATTTTTTTTTATTTCCATAAACTTATTTTCTCAGAGATCTATTGAATTACGTGTTGATAACGATCTTTATTTTTCTAATGATGAATACTATTCTAGCGGAGTATTTGTTAAGTATGAAAAAATAATTGATTCAGACGAGGAAATCGGTAAACCAAAAGTTATTTCTTGGGTATTGGCACAAAAAATCTATAATCCTTTAAAAAGATTTTCTAATGACGTTTCTGACTTTGACTATCCATACGGTGGTTGGTTGTATCTTGAAAACACCATTCAAACTCAAATTAAGAAAAATTTATTTTTTAAAAAGGGAGTTCAATTTGGATTAACAGGAGATGCTTCCTTGGCAAGATGGATTCAAAACAATTATCATGACATTTTTCTTGGTATCTCTAAAATGCCATGGACAGATCAAGTACCTCAGTCTTTTCATTTAAATATATTATTAAACTTAAATTTAATTACAAATATTTCTAAAAAAACTAATCTTGTTACTAATTTAAATTCATTTGTTGGAACTCAAAAAATTGCATCTGGAATAAAATTAGGTTTGAATTATGGCAACTTCATAGTTGAAAATAGTAATTTTTCTAATTCTTTATCTAAAAAAAAATTAATGGCTTTTTATTTTGGATTTGATTTGGATAATTTTTTCCATGATTATATGAATCAGGGAAGTCTTTTTAAAAATAATGCACCATTTACTATTAAAATTAAACCTTTCAGATACAATTTAAAATCCGGATTCTCACTTAAAATAAGAAATTGGAAAATTACTTGTATATACAATCAGTTTAGTAGAGATAACATCAAACAATTTAAAAAATACCATAAAGTTTTAAATTTGTCATTGAAACATTTTTTTAACTGAGAAATTTTATTAAAAATTAGTTTCAGTGATTATTAGTTTGAATTTATTTTATGCCATGCATTTTTTTATTTAAAAAATTATTAAGTAAAAACATAACCAAACCAGCGCTAATAGGAACTAAAGCAAAAATAGCAAAGAATCCATTCAATCCAATTTCATTTGAGATACTATCTATATAACTCCCCGTTATACCAGCTAAAAAGTTTGCAATAGCACTTGAAAGTAACCAAATTCCAAACATAAGCCCAATCAGTCTTGCAGGCGCTAGTTTACTAACGTATGATAAACCAACTGGAGACAAACATAATTCACCTGTGGTGTGAAAAAAATATGCATATACTAACCAAATTAAGCTTACACTAGCTGTTTGTGCTCCAGCAGGGATTCCTAAAGCCCCGTAGGAAACAAACAAGTAACCAATTCCTAGAAGAATTAAACCTATACCAAACTTTTTAGGACCTGACGGATTATATTTTGAAGCCCAGATTTTTGAAAAAAGAGGAGCTAACAATATAATAAATAGGGCGTTCAGCATAGAAAACCATGATGCAGGTATTTCAGAGGATTTTTGGTTTATTTCGTTATTCAACATGTAAATTACTATACTCCATATTATAATAAAACTAATTCCAAGAAATATGTTAGATAAAAGATAATTTTGAAAAATATTTTGAAAAAGTCTAATTAGCACATAAGTAATTACAACCATTGGAACAATTGTAATAATTGTATTTATTAAATTAAATATAACAATTGAGTTTCCAGACAATTCTCTATTTGTGTAGTCATTTGCAAAGATTGTCATTGAACCACCAGCTTGTTCAAATGCCCACCAGAAAAAAATTGTTGCAATTGAAAAAATAACTATTACTAATATTCTGTCTTTTTCAATTTTTTTATTTTGATTTGATGAATTTATTTCTTTGGTATTAGTTTCTTGACTTACCTCTTTTTTTAAATTTGGTTTTAATCCAATTTTCCCAAAAATACTTTGTGCATAGTAGAATTGAAGCATGCCAAAAAACATAAAAATTCCAGCAAGGCCAAAACCATAGTGCCATCCCACTTTTTCTCCTAAATATCCACATAACAAGATTCCTAAAAAAGCTCCTGCGTTTATTCCCATGTAAAAAATAGTATAACCACCATCTTTAAGAGTGTCACCATCTTTATATAATTGACCGACTATCGAGGAAATATTTGGTTTGAATAGACCGTTACCAATTACCAAAAGAATTAAACCAAGGTAAAAAAAGTTTCTAGTTATGCTTTCAAGAGCTAATGAGCCATGTCCTAAAGCCATAACAAGCGCACCAATCACTACAGCATTTCTATATCCAGTATATCTATCAGCTAATATTCCACCAAGCAAAGGTGTTAAATAAACCATTGAAGTATACCATGCAAAAAGCTCCAGAGCTTCTTTTCTTTCCCACCCCCATCCATTATTTAAAATAGAGGATGTTAAAAACAGAACTAATATGGCTCTCATTCCATAGTAACTAAACCTCTCCCACATTTCCGTGAAAAATAGAACAAATAGCCCAGTCGGATGATCAAAAATCGTTTTTTGGTTTAACTGAGATCCATTAAATACTTTTTCCATAAGTTCAACTAATTTGTAATAATACCAAAAAAAATAATCTTTTTGTGAATTAAAAAATTTATTTTCTAGAATCACTGAATAATTTGTATCCTATTCCAACTGATAAAACATTAAAATTATTTATTTCTTTTTCAAAAGTATTTCTGCTACTGTTTTGAATCTTTAATGAAGGTGATATAAAAAATTTTTTCCAAATAAAGTAATTCAATGAAAACATTAAACTAATTGAGTTTTTCAAAAAAGTTTTACTTTCTAAATTGAAGTCGCTTTTATCTATTTCTGAGAAATAGCTTGAAATATATTTATTGAAAGAAAATCCAAAGTTAAGGTTAATTTTTTTTGACGGAATTATTTTAAAAAATAGAGGAAAACTAATATATTTTATTCTGTAAAATCTTTTGTCGACTGATTTCTTGTATTCAAAGGAATAATTTTGAAATTCAATACCAGTTCCCAATGCAACACTTTTTTTAAACCTGTAATAAATAAGTTTACTTAAATTGTAATTAATTGAACCTTCAGATTTTAAATCAATTAATTTAATTTTATTTAATGATAATTTAATACTTGAATTTAATTTTTTATAATATTCAATATCAAAATTATGTTTTCTATACTGTTGCATTAATAACTCACCACTTTGTGAAAATATTTTCAAGTAATTCAAACAAATTATGACGACAAAAACTTTAAAAAGTGTAAAATTCAAGATAATTTTTATTTAGAATGATTAATAATATTTTTATTATAGTTTTAAAGTTAATAGTTATTTATAAATTTGTCCTAATTCAGTAGTAATGCAAATGAGAAAAACTCTTTTTGATAAAGTGTGGGATAGCCATGTTGTACGAAGTTTGAAAAATGGTCCAGATGTTCTATTTATTGACAGACATATGGTGCACGAGGTTACTAGTCCAGTTGCTTTTTTAGGTTTAAAAAAAAGAAATACAAAAGTTCTTTTTCCTGAAAGAACTTTCGCTACTGCTGATCATAATACGCCAACAATTGATCAACACTTACCGGTTAAGGACAAACTGTCTAATAATCAACTGAAAGCATTAGAAAAAAACTCCAAAGAACATAAAATTTCTTTTTGGGGTTTAGGTCATGAAAAAAATGGAATTGTTCATGTTATTGGACCTGAATACGGAATCACATTACCAGGGGCCACAATTGTTTGTGGAGATTCTCATACTTCTACTCATGGCGCTTTTGGATCAATAGCTTTTGGAATTGGTACATCCGAAGTTGAGATGGTATTATCAACTCAGTGCATAATGCAAACTAAACCAAAAAAAATGAGAATTAATATTGATGGTTCTCTTAACATTGGTGTAACACCTAAAGATGTTGCTTTATATATTATTTCTAAAATGACTACCTCTGGAGCCACTGGGTACTTTGTTGAATACTCTGGAAATATATTCTCCCAAATGTCAATGGAGGGAAGAATGACTGTTTGTAATTTGAGTATTGAAATGGGTGCAAGAGGAGGTATGATAGCGCCAGATGAAAAAACGTTTGATTATATAAAAGGAAGAGAATTTGCTCCAAAATCTAAAAAGTGGGTTGATGCCATGAATTTTTGGAAAACACTATATACTGATAAAGAAGCTGAATTTGATAAAGAATTTTATTTTGATGGTAGTGAAATTGAACCAATGATTACTTACGGCACAAATCCAGGAATGGGAATGGGAATTTCTGGAGGTATTCCTTCGTGCAATCAGTCAAATGGTGGAGGTGAAAGTTTTAGAAAATCTCTTAATTATATGAAATATAGTGAGGGCGATTCCATGATTGGAAAAAAAATTGATTTTGTTTTTTTAGGAAGCTGCACCAATGGACGTATAGAAGATTTTAGGGCTTTTTCAAAAATAGTAAAAGGAAGGAAAAAAGCCACTAATGTCACAGCATGGCTAGTCCCAGGGTCTCATAAGGTTGAAAAAGCAATTAAAGAGGAGGGAATTTTAGAAATATTAAATGATGCTGGTTTTGAATTAAGAGAGCCTGGTTGTTCAGCATGTTTAGCCATGAATGACGATAAAATCCCTCCTGGCAAATATGCTGTAAGTACGTCAAATAGGAATTTTGAGGGAAGACAAGGACCTGGTTCAAGAACAATTTTAGCTAGCCCTCTAGTAGCTGCAGCTGCAGCAGTAACTGGAAAAATTTCGGACCCTAGAAAGTTTTTATAAAAATGGCATACGACAAGTTTACAATTCTGAAAAGTACTGCTGTACCAATGCCAATTGAAAACATTGATACTGATCAAATAATACCCGCTAGATTTCTCAAAGCTACCGAAAGAAAAGGTTTTGGAGATAATCTATTTAGAGATTGGAAATACGATTCAAATAATTTACCAATAAAGGATTTTGTTTTAAATAACAATACTTATTCAGGTAAAATCTTAGTAGGGGGTAAAAATTTTGGTTCAGGTTCGTCAAGAGAGCATGCTGCTTGGGCTATTTACGATTATGGTTTTAGATGTGTAATATCGAGTTTTTTTGCAGATATATTTAGAAACAACTGCATGAATATAGGAGTTTTACCTGTTCAAGTTAAACCAGAATTTCTTGAAAATATTTTTGAAGAGGTTTACAAAGATCCACAAGTTGAAATATTAGTTAATCTGCCAAATCAATTTGTAGAGATAAAATCAACTGGAAATACTACGGAATTTGAGATTAATGAATATAAAAAAGAAAATTTATTGAATGGATTCGATGATATTGATTATCTGATTAATATCAAATCTGAAATTATAAATTTTTCTAAAAGCACCCCACTCTGAAAATTTACATTATAAGATAAATGAAAGCAAGGTCAATTGAAATAATGGACACAACCCTACGTGATGGTGAGCAAACATCAGGCGTCTCATTTTCCGCTGCTGAAAAGCTTACATTAGCCAAACTGTTACTCAAAGAACTTAATGTAGATAGAATTGAGATAGCCTCAGCTAGAGTGTCGAGTGGTGAATTCGAAGCTGTTAAACAGATAACTGATTGGGCTATTAACGAAAATTATATTAAAAGAGTTGAAGTTTTAACTTTTGTTGACAATTTCGCATCATTAGATTGGATGACTAAATCTGGATCAAAAGTTCAAAATCTTTTAACTAAAGGTTCATTAAATCATTTAAAACACCAACTAAAAAAAACACCAGATAAGCATTTTCAAGAAATTTCTGAGGTTGTTGACCAATCTTTAAAAATTGGAATCGAAACAAACATTTACTTAGAGGATTGGAGTAATGGTATGAAAGACTCAAAAGAATATGTTTTTGATTTTATAAAATTCATTGAAAGTCAGAAAATTAAGAGAATTCTTTTACCTGATACTTTAGGTATTCTAACCCCATCTGAATGTTCTAAATATATATCTGAAATGGTCATTAAATTTCCAAATATGCATTTTGATTTTCATGGCCATAACGATTACGACCTTAGTGTCCCAAATTCTATGGAGGCCATAAAAGCTGGTTGTAAAGGTATTCATTTGACTGTTAATGGAATGGGAGAAAGGGCGGGTAACACACCTTTATCCTCTTTTGTTGCCGTTATAAATGATTTTATGCCTGAAATTAAAATCAATATCAAAGAATCTGCAATGTTTAAAGTAAGTAAACTAGTTGCCACCTTTACTGGGTTTAGAATTCCCGTAAATAAACCAATTGTAGGAGAAAATGTTTTTACACAAACTGCTGGAATTCATGCAGATGGTGATAATAAAAAGAATTTATATTTTAATAGTTTATCACCTGAGAGGTTTGATAGAAAAAGAAAATATGCTCTTGGGAAAACTTCTGGGAAAGCAAATATCATTAAAAATTTGGATCAACTTGGTCTAACTTTGAGCGATGATGAGATTAAAAAAGTTACAAAAAGAGTGATTGAGCTTGGAGACAAGAAGCAAACTGTTACAATTGAAGATCTACCTTTTATAATTTCTGACGTAATTGACAGAAATAATTTAAATAAATCCAATGTTAAAGTATTGTCTTATGTATTAACCCATGCAATGGGCTTAAAACCCTCAACATCAATTTCTGTCGAAATAAATGGAAAAATCTACGAGGAAAATGCGTCTGGTGATGGACAATTTGACGGTTTTATGAACGCACTACACAAAGTTTATAAAAAAGAGGGTGTTAATTTACCAAAATTAATTGACTACAAAGTAAGAATTCCTCCTGGGAGTAACTCTGATGCACTTTGTGAAACTTCAATTACATGGAAAAATAACGAAAATGAATTTATTACTAGAGGTCTAGATTCGGATCAAACGGTCTCTGCAATTAAAGCAACTGAAAAAATGTTAAACATAATTTAAAAACTAAATGAAATTACAAATAGCCTTACTAGCTGGTGATGGAATTGGACCAGAGGTAACAGCACAAGCTGTTAAAGTCTCAGATGCAATAGCAAAGAAATTTGGACACGAAATTAAGTGGATTCCTGCAATTACTGGTGCTGAAGCAATTGACAAGGTTGGGACCCCTTACCCTGATGAAACACACCACATATGTTTAGACTCTGACGCAGTACTTTTTGGTGCAATTGGACATCCTAAATATGACAATAACCCATCTGCTAAAGTTAGACCAGAACAGGGTTTACTTAAAATGAGGAAAGAATTAGGTTTGTATGCAAATGTTCGCCCTACCTTTACATTTCCATCATTAATTGACAAGTCTCCAATTAAGAGCGAAATCATAAAAGATGTGGATCTAATTTTTTTGAGAGAATTAACAAGTGGTATATATTTTGGAGAAAGAGGTAGAAAAGACAAAGGAAATACCGCATTTGATACATGTACATACAGAAGGAATGAGATTGAAAGAATAGCTAGAAAAGGTTTTGAAATGGCAATGAGTAGATCAAAAAAATTGTGTTGTGTTGACAAAGCAAATGTATTGGAATCCTCAAGATTGTGGAGAGAAACAGTGCAGTCACTTGAATCACATTACCCTGAAATCAAAGTTTCATATGAATTTGTAGATGCTGTAGCCATGAGACTTATTCAGTGGCCTAGCTCATATGACATACTCGTAACAGAAAACCTTTTCGGTGATATTTTAACTGATGAAGCATCAGTTATATCAGGTTCTATGGGATTAATGCCTTCAGCGTCTATCGGAAAAAGCACATCATTATATGAACCCATTCATGGCTCTTATCCTGAAGCTCAAGGGAAAAATATAGCCAATCCCTTAGCTACAATATTGTCTGCTGCTATGATGTTTGAAGATTCTTTTGAACTCAAAAGTGAAGCAGACTTAATAAAAAAAGTTGTAAATAATTCACTTGAATCAAATTATGTTACTAAGGATCTCTCAAAAAATGGCAATTATCAATCTACAGATGATGTTGGAAACTGGATATCAAACAAAATTTTGAAAAGTAAATAATTTTACTTTTAAAGTAAAATTTTAAATATTTATAAATCTAATTATCAGCATAATATAATTTTTTTTATTTATTTTTATACATAATTTATGCAAAAAAAATTATGGAAAAAAATAAAAATAATTTTATATATAAGTTTATTCTTGATAAAAGAACAAAAAATATTTACAATCTTTACAGAATTAAAATAAATTTATATTCAAAACTTTTAAAAAAAAATAGAATTCTTTCAATAAGAGGACTTGGTAAAAATGACCTCATAGATCAATCGTCTTTCAATAAAATTTTAAGTTCAAGCAATATTGAATTCAATGATAATAAACTTAAAAGAATTAAAAAGATAATACATTCTTTAGATAGAAATTTGAAATTTATTGTTTCAAGAGCTGATGTGTATTCGTTTGATCAAGTAAAGACCTTAATAAAAGAAAAACAAATGGAATCAAGAACTATAATTGATTTGCTTTTTTTTCTTAATAAAATCAGTCTGAATCATCTACATAAAGGAAACTATAACTTAGGAAAATCCTTTAGTTCAACTATTTCTATCTTAAAAGAATTTTCTAACTCTAAAAAAATTCTTTTTCTTCAAATTAATAAAGAATGGCTTGAATCTCTTGAAAAATATATGTTTTACAAGAGTTATAAGAGAAATACAATCATAAAATATATGAGTAATATCAGATCGGCCTTTAATAAAGCAATAAGGCAAAAGTATATACCAAGTGAAAGTTATCCCTTTGGAAGTGCGCGATACGAAATAAAAAAAATAAAAAAAAATTCATCAGTAAAATTATATCTTGAGCATTTTGAGAAGCTTAAGGGTTGCAGTTTAAGAGATAAAGATCTTAGCCTTTGTAGAGATATGTTTGTTTTTAGCTTTTTTTCTAAAGGAATTTCTGTAAAAGATCTTTTAATGTTAAAAAAAAAACAATTTAATTTTAATAAAAATGATTTTAAAAAAACTAAATATTTAGTTTTTAAAAAAAATAAATTCTGGTTTACTTACAATTACAAGAAACAAGAAAAAAAAATATTAATTAACAAATTCATGTTAAAAATAATAAAAAAATATATTGGTTCTAATGAATACATTTTCAATATACTAGATGATAAAACTTCTACTAATGATTTAGTTAAAATAAGTAAATTTTTAAAAAAATTTAATAAAAGCCTTAAACAAATTTCTAATTTAATAGATATTCCAAATGAAATTTCTCAAACATGGTCAAAAAGGTATTATGAATTATTTATTGAAAAAAAATATAATGAATGGGTAATGAATCTGTAAATTTTAATAATTTTATTTAGTGAAAAAAAGTATTTTAAAAACAATTTTAATTTTAATTGCATTAGTTATTATTTATATAAGCTTTTTTATAGATGAAATTAGTAAATCAGGATTCCACGATTTAGTATTCTTTTTATTCATTATTTTCTTTTTTTACTTTGGCTCTTACGTAAAAAATCTAAAGTAAAAAACTCAATTTTGTCTCTTTTTTCTTACTAACTAATAAAAAAAGAAAAAAAAACACTAAATTGTATGCCCTAAATTTTTTATATGAAACGTAGATTACAAGAAATTACTTTTCCTGAAGGTATAAAATCTATTTTTATAAACGGTAGATCTTACAGTAGGAAAGAATTTGACCTAGCAAAAAAAAGAGATAAATATAGAGATAAAAGAGGTAAATTTGTTAAACAAATTGTTTAAAGACCTATCAGTATACTTTCATATTATAATTCCATTTAATTTTTTTTTTGTAATTTGTCTTTGTAGTCAAAGTTTTGCATAAATAAATTTTATACTAATGAAAGAAATTTTATATACATTAATTTTTACAGCAGTATTGTTAGCTGGAGTCTATGCATATGCAGTTTACGCAACATCAAAAGGATTAACAGAGGATGAGAATCAAAATTACATTCCTGATAGTTGGGAAAAAAATTTTAAGTGGCTATTTAGTGGAAAAGTAGTCATAATGTTTGTGCTTGGTCTTGCCATTGGATACTTATTAGCATCAGTTTAATAAACGAAGTTTTTAATTCATTTATTAAAAATTGATTAAATGGGAATTTTATTAAAAATTAACTTCTTCAGATCTTTATTTTTTTTCTCCAAATTTTTAATATTATTTTTTGTCACTTTATCCTGTGATGAAGATAATTCGAGAACAAATTCAAAAAAACCGAAAATTGGTATTATTGGTCTTGGTATTGAGTCAAGTACCTTTTCTCCCGCCAAAACAATAGAATCTGATTTTATTGTAAAAAAAGGTGATCAAATGTTTGATTGGTATAAAATATCCATTGACTCGATTAACAAAGATAGAGCAAATTGGGTGCCTCTTCTCGTTGGATACGCCTTGCCTGGAGGAATTGTAACTGAGGAAGCATACAAATCACTTGTGAACAAATCTATTGATCTTTTAAAAAAAAATGCCCCATATGATGGTATTTTGTTTGATATACACGGTGCAATGAGTGTTGAAAATATTGATGATCCTGAGGGTGATTATATAGACAGAGTCAGATCAGTTGTTGGAAAAAATACTATAATATCTACAACTATGGATCTTCATGGTAATGTCTCTTGGCGTCTTGCACAAAATTCTGATTTAATTACTTGCTATAGGATGGCACCTCATGAAGATGCTAAAGAGTCAGATAAAAGAGCTATTGATAATTTACTTGAAAGGCTTGAATCAGGAAAAGGAAAACCTAAATATAAGGCATGGATACCTATACCAATTCTTCTTCCTGGAGAAAAAACTAGCACTAGAGTTGAACCTGCAAAAAG
>TARA_B100000963_G_scaffold67137_2_pt1 | contig 70163 bp, 74 predicted proteins | sample TARA_B100000963 | Tara Oceans TARA_B100000963 (sample SAMEA2622097) | marine metagenome | biome: marine biome (ENVO:00000447); feature: surface water layer (ENVO:00002042); material: "saline water (ENVO:00002010), including plankton (ENVO:xxxxxxxx)" | depth 5 m | reverse complement strand
TCCTGAATCAGACTCTGTAGTTTGTTCTTTTTGAGATTCTACTTTTGTAGATAGTTCCTCAAGAGCACTAGCCTTTTCCTCATCAGACATTTTATTGACATTTTCCTCAACTTCTTGAGTAGCCAAGTTATGCATGATATTGATTGCTTCTGCTAGAGTGACCCTAGAAACCATCTCAGAAGTGAGATAGGCTTTAAGCTTTTGGGTGTCTTCTTCACTCATACTAATCACCCTCTTTGCTAGTATAAATCCTGATGTCAGGCTGATTGGAACCCTTCTCTTTAAAAGAGTTTGGGAAACACACAATCTTAATTTCTTCTCCACTGGAATCTTTAATAGACCCGCTGTAGAAGGATTGTTTTTTGCCGTCAACTCTCCAAAGCGCTCCTAATTCGCGCTTTTTCCATTCGTCATTTAGTTTGGTATTATCACTCATTGTTGAATCTTAATTTAACACTTTCCCAAAACTTATCGGGATCAGTAGAAGAGTATCGCTTTTTCAGCTTATTGTAAAGCTTTTTGTGGATTGGATTTGGATTTTTTTTATCATATCCAATTAACTGTCTGAGTCTTTTGGCGGCAGATCCACTCATGATTTATGATCGTCATGAATACGATGTTTTTCAATTAAAAGTTGGATTTTTTTATTGCCGTCTAATATAGAACTAGAAACATAAGGCGTTATTTCTGAAAGTATTTTTTTGTTCAGAGCCTCTATCTTAACTTTTTCATTAGATAAGCTATCTATGATTGATTTTATGTATTTAAAATCAAAATTAAGTTCTATGTCACTGTCTTTGAGTCTGTTCTTAAGTCTCTTAAGTTTCATCCAAAGTATTCTCCTAAGACCTCTTTCATCTATTTCCTTCAACGGAAAGCACTCATCAACGTGCTTCAATATATCTGGATGAATCATGAGATTATCTTTGTCTGATTTGGCTTCTTGAAAGCCCATAGATGATTGGCTATTAGACAGATCACTTGTTAGAAAGATAATGCAATTAGTGAAATCAGCCATATCACCATTGTTCATCTGAAACCTACCATCCTTAAATATTTGATTAAATAAGGGTATAGAAGAGTTATCTACTTTGTGAAAATCATCTATGATAATGACACTATTTGGAGTAATTAAAACTTTCTCGCAAAGAGATGTATTATTACCCTGAGAGGTTGCTATCTTGTGAGGGGCATACAAATCAGCAAAATGCACACCACTGTATGAAAGAACATTTACTCCATGTTTTTGTAACGTATCTTTGAATATATCGAGGAAGTAAGACTTGCCACTGAACTTAGATCCGCTAACAACATAACAGTCAGGAGAAGAGAAATTGTCTGTTTTTCTAATACCAAGAGAAGATAAAGTTATTTTCTCTTTTAGGTTTTTGAGGAGTTCTTTTTGTCCGACTATTGACTTCTCAATGCACTTAAAGCACTTGTCTATGAGGACCGTATTACTCAATGGGTTTCTTTTTTTAGAGAAGAAGTCCTTTAAATGTGAAAGCTTTACTTCTGGTTTTTCTTCTGGGACACCCTCTGTCCATTTCTCTAGGCTATCATTAAGTCTTTCTAAAAGCTCTGTGTGATCTTTTTCTGGATCTAGGGCAGCTTGCATTGTCTCCACCTGTATCTCTTTTATAGATGGTGTAACATGCCAAAAATTAACTTTAGCCTGTGCTCCGCAGTGATCTATTATGTCAATCGCTTTGTCAGGATAAAATTTGTTAGGTATATACTTTTCACAGTAGTCTATAATATTATCCAAGAAAGAATCAGTATATTTGACTGTGTGAAATTTTTCGTAATATGAAGCAATAGTGGGAAGAATTTCCTCCATCTCAAATCTAGAGGGTTCTCTGATGATAATTCTCTCAAATCTACGATCTAAAGCAGTATCTCTCTTGATAGTATTTGTATATTCGTTGATTGTAGTAGCGCCAATGCAACTAATTGTTCCTCTGGCAAGTTCTGGTTTAAGTATGTTAGAAGCTTCTAGAGAATTGCTAGTAGCTCCTCCAGCACCTATCAACGTGTGGACCTCATCAATAAATAAAATTAGATTAGTATATTTCTTTGCTTCATTTACAAAGTCCTCTAAGCGTTTTTCAAACTGACCTCTGTATTCTGTGCCAGCTACCATGCTAGATAAGCTAACAGAATATATAACTTTATTAGCTATAAGCTCTGGAGCATCACCCATAACTATTTTATTAGCTAACCCCTCTACGAGAGACGTTTTTCCAGTCCCCGCTGGACCAACTAAAAGTGCATTTGGCTTTTTCTTTCTACAAAGAGTTGTAGACAGCTCATCCATCTTGCCATCAAAATCAACTATCTTGTCAAACTCTCCCTCTAAAGCTTTTAAGTTTAAATTTTCAGCAAATTGAGAAAGAATCTCGTTCTTATCAAACATGTCGATCCAGTCATCAGGCTTGTCAAGTGATAATCTATTTATATCATCTGATAATTCAAAATCCTTAGCTGTTAGAGAGCACTCGGTTATAAAGCCCAAAATAATGCAATCCGCTTCTTCGTTACCTTGTGGATAAAGTTTTTTAACAACCTTTGGCGCATGTTTTTCATCAAAAAACATCATCAGTGCTACCTCTGGAGGTATATAATCTAATTCAAAATTTTCTTTAGATATCTGCTCCGCTTCTTTTAATAACTTGCGTATATCTGTTTTAAGAGATTTTGTAGAATTTTTATTTTTGCGCTTCTTGTTAAGAACTTCTCTAGATTCTTTTAATAAATCTCTAGGGTCAACATTTACTTTTTTAAATATGGTCGCACAAGATTGACTCAAATCATTTAAGAAGCAGTGAAAAAATAAATCTATGTCTGCTCCATTTCTGTGCAAAATAGCCGAAAGCTCTCTGGTTTTTTCAAGAACTCCTTCAATATGTGGAGTTAGGGGTAAACTAGGCATCTTTCACCTCCCTCAATTTCATATATACATCTGTTTCTACTGGATTCACATTATCTACAAAAAATGTATTATTACTCTTAGATCCTGATATAACAATTACTTTACTTTTAGCGAGCTTATATTTGCTATCTAGAAAGTTTGTTAATCTAGCTTCTCTTTGATTATCCATGAATAAGAATGTCTTTGTTGCTGTATTATCAGAGACTGATAGCATCATATATTTATTACCATTTTGAGATGTTCTTGTAAAGAAATCTTTTACCTCACCAACAACTTGAAAGTTTTGCCGATCCACTAAATCTTCAACTTCTTTTAAATCAATCAGCGATGAAAACCTATCTTGGAAACATTCTCTAAGATTATGAGAGTAACTATAACCAAGAAGAGAACTTTCATATCTCCATTTAGCAAACATTTCATGTTTCTTATTTTGATTATAAATCTTTTTATATTTATCAAACTTGGCTCTAAATGTTTTAAATCTTTTGTGAGACATTATAGGCTTATTGTCATCTCCAAGAGTTTGTTTTTCCAAAACCTCTGATATAGCATTTAGTATATCATAGCCAAACCTTTCTCCTATTTTAGAGAAGTTTCTTTTTTCTCTGTCTGTTAGTAAGTTGAATGATTGAGCTTCTAGAACCATTCTGGTTCTATTAGTCTTGGTGTGATCCATAGTCCCAGCTTGAATTAGTGCTGATAAAACAGATATGTTTATACCACATTGCTTGGCAGCTACGAATACTTCGTATTTATTATTGAATTCCATACCTCGGAAATCAATCAGGCTTTTTATTGATTTTAAAGATATGCCCTTGATACTGTTTAAGCCATATCTGATATTACCTTCCTCAATTGTAAAATCAAAATCAGATTTAAAAAGGCATGGAGGCAACATACGCATGCCAAAATCAGATAGCTCTTCATTTACTCCAGATACTGTCTGCAAGGGTTCTGGGTCAAACTCGGCGCACTCTAAAATGGATAGGAAAAACTCCTGTGGATACTTGTGTTTTAAGTAAACGGTCTTAGCAGCAAGATCAGCATAAGCAAAGCTATGAGATTTATTAAATGAGTAGTGAGACGCAGCAACCAGTGAGTTCCAATAGAAGTCACTGATTTCCTCATCAAGATTATTTTCTCTCCCCGCCTCATAAATCCTATCTTTCCACTTGGGCATTTCATCAACCTTCTTTTTCCCTACGATCCTTCTCAATATCTCTGCTTCTTCAAGGGTAAGACCAAAAACTTTATGAGCAATCTGCATCAGCTGCTCTTGATATAGAATGACGTTTTTAGACCAAGAAAGTATGGTATCGAGTTCTTCGTTTAAATTAAGTTGAGATGGAAACTCTTTTTGTGTTTTATAAACACTAACAAATTCTAAAGCTGCTGGTCTAGCTAGAGCAACAACATCTGAAAGTTCATTTATATCAGCTGGCTTTATATCTTTACAAACTTTAAAGTTTGTTTCAGCAGAAATCTGAAAAAGACCTATTGGATGTTTGAAGTCCTGCAATATCTCATAGATCATCTTGTCATTTGGATCTATGTCTTCAATATCTATGCCGACTTTCTCGCAAGTCTTGTGAGCTATCGTTAAAGTTCTTAGACCTAATATATCAAACTTAACCATTAGGTCTGCCACATCAGACATATCATATCCTGTAACTAAGTCTCCATCTTTTGTTTTTTGTAGTGGAACTACATTTCCTATATCCTCTGAGCAGATAGCAATTCCAGAGGGATGGACTCCTGTGTTTTTAGGAAGGTTTTCTATCTTCAGTGCATTTTTGTAAGTCTTTTCATGTTTTTTTACCCATGATCTAAATTTATCTGACTCTTCTTTTGCTTGTGACAAAGGGAATACTTTACCATGCAGTTTTGGTATCATATCTGACACCTGATTAGCCTCGTCTTCTTTAGCCTCATCAAAATATTTAGTAGCCTCTCGTATGCAGAGTTTAGAGCTAAAAGTATTGAATGTAAGAATCTTGGCTGTTCTACCTTCATGTTTTCTTTCAATATATTCTATGACCTTATGTCTTTGATCATAAGATATATCCGAGTCAACATCAGGAAGTAAGCTGCCGACTAAGAATTCCTTACCTCGTTTATCGGTCACAGTCTTTGCCCTAGATTTAGATACAAATCTTTCAAAGAATAGATCGTGAGGTATGGGATCAATATTTGTTACTCCAAGGAGATATAATACAAGAGAGCCAGCAGCAGAACCCCTGCCAGCACCAGTTGGAATGTTATTGTCATGACAAAAATTTAGAACGTCCCAGTTAAGTAAAATGTAGTCCGTGAATCCAAGCTCCTCAAAAGTCTCAAGCTCTTGTTTTGCTCTTTGATAGTAATCGTTTTTATTTTCATATTTAGTTATGCCTTTATCTCTCAAGCCTTTTCTGGCTAGTTCATATAATATATCTTTAGTTGAGCTATCTGGACCAAGCCCGATCTCTTTTAGCTTTTTAAGATCAACAATTGTTTTAGGTAGCTCTACACCCGCAGGTTCACAATCGTCATATATTGTAAAGTCTTCAAACATTACAGGTCCATGTGTTTCTTTAGTTTTAAGAAGATTTGGTAACACATTTTTATATCATAAAGAGCATCATGAAGTTTATCTTCATCAAAATCTATATCGAAAAATTTCAATAGTTGATTTTGAGAAACTTTAGCCTTAAGTGTCCTATCATTTATGATTTTGTATTGCCAGCTAAGGAGATTGCCCTTCGGTCTATCAAGCTCCTCCCTGTATGCCTTAGCTAAAGCCCTTGTGTCGTATATTCTAGGCAAGTAAGAATAGTCTGGGGTTTGACCAAGCATCCGTTGCAGAGCTGCAATCATATATACATCAAAACCCAACAAGTTTTGACCAACTACAATGTATTGAGGGTCAAATATATACTTCTCAAACTTAGACCAAACTTGTGATAAAGATTTACTCTTTTTGCTATATGTCTCCCAATTAAATCCTGTTACTCTTTTTGCCCCCTCTGAAACATTTAGATGCTTGTGAGCTATAAACTCATCGTGAGTTTCTAAGATTTTTGACCCCTGACAAATTATCCAAGACAACTGCCAAGTCTTTGACGAGTGTAGATTTAAGCCCTCTGTCTCTGTATCAAAGACAAGATATTTTTGATTACTTGGCAACATTTTCTAAAAAAGATTCGTAACTAAATTCATTAGAGCAAAAGTCATTGAGTCTTGGATTGCTGTAACTTGGGACTCTTCCTTGTTTTCTGGAGCACACAGCCTTATACATTTGAAATGCCTCAAAGTCATCTTTATCTCTGTAATATATGCTTTTTGCCCTCTCTGTTTTTACTTTCATTTTTTTAAGCACAGCACTGATTTGAAAATCAAAAGGATGGTTGTTAGATTCCTCTATGTAAAAGTGATCATACTTTTTTAAAGACAGGTCACACATGCCAAAATGAAAAATGTTATTGTAAACATAAGAGTCATAAAACGGAACTCCAATGCTAATTTCTTCTAGCTCATCATCTTGTATTTTAGAAAGATTTAAACAGTCGCCCTCACTAGCATAACATTTAGTATATAGTTTTCTAGCATTATTTACTCCTTTGTTGTTTTTGGGGAAAAATATCAATTTACTAGCTTGTTCAGATAAATTTGATTGAACAACAGGAAGCTTAACACCGTAGACTAGGGGAACCCCAATATTAAGAAAGGCTTTGTTGACAACTCTAAATCCATAGAAGTTATCCTCTACTAAGATCATTCTCTTTACATCTCCAGACTGAGCTATATCAACTAGATCCTCAACCCTCAACAGAGACCTGCCTATGCTAAAAGTGCTCTTAAATAATGGTATCACCCCCTGAAATTACAGAAGTTCTATACGCTTGTCAAATGAAAATGCAGGACATCCCTCATATTTTGCCTTCTCTATTGTTAAGCCATTTTTTACCCTATCAGCAAGAGTTTCTCGTTCATCGGCAGAGGCTACCCAGTCTCCTTTTTCATTGACTAAAACATAGTAGTCTCTGGGGAACTTAAATGGACAATGCCACATTGGAGTGCCATCTTTTTTTAACTGTCCAGCATAGTCTGCTCTCCCACACACAACCCTACCCGCAAACCCAGCATCTCTGTCCATGTAACCCTTATCATACGCTAGATTTTTAGAAGCTATTTTTACATTATAATTATTAATAATTTGCTGAACCTCTGTAAGAAAATATTCAAACCCTTCTAGTTCATCATTATCTAACGGTTCCATGCTGCAACAACCGTCATTGTTACAATCAAACTTAAGAAACAAAAACTCCATCTTTCGTTTCATGAACTCTGGATAAAGATGCTTGACTGCAAGGCAATACATCAGATTTTGCATATTGTCTGTGTATTCTTTGCCTGAAAAAATCTGCTTAGATGTCTTAAAATCCCTAATTATTGCGACCTTTTTTCTCTTAAATAGGAATAATTTATCAATAAAACCCAATATTCTGTAGTTTTTACCATCTTCTGTCACAGATATGTCGAAATCTTTCTCGCTTATTGACTCAGTAGGTTTGCCATCTTTGTCGCCAAAAAAGTCATAATTTAAACCTTCTACTGTCATCTGATTTATGAGGTCCATGTTCTCAAAATCATCTATTTGATGCTTTTTGGCATAAGCCTCCACCATTCTCTTGATAGGTGGAGAGGCGTAAGTGTTTTGGGTTTTTACAATCCTAGTATAATGCTTCTTGTGTCTAGGATTACCAAGATTTTCAAATATAGCATGACATATAGTGCCTCTTAAGCTACCCTCATTTGATTTATCAGGTAGCTTAAGATGATATTTGCACCAATATTGCCAAGAGCAGGTCTGTAGGGTTTTTATCCGTGATGCAGAAAGAGGTTTATTATCAGAATTCTGCATAATGGAATTTGTTTTTCTTCACAAGTTTTGCAAAAGATGAGGAAAAACTCTTATTGACACCCCTATCATTCATTTTTTTGGCTATACTAATAATATTATCCATAGAATCACTATGCTTCATATTATAACACTCAGAGCTGTATTTTTCTATTTGCTCTGCGCTCATCTCTCCAAAGTCATTTTTTTCTGGTGGACTAAAATAAATTTTATCAAAGTCAATTGAATCAACCAACTTAAAAACAGATTTAATAGCTCCTTCAAAACCTCTATTTACAGAGGATGAATGATCATTATTGAATGATATAAATATCTTGCTCACTGGGAGCATAGATAGCCTTGATATGAATTTAGGAGATATATTCAAGCCAAATGAAACTAAAACATTTTTTACCCCACTGTTGTATAGAGATAAGCAGTCACCAACAGACTCGACTATATGAACGGATTGCTTCTCTAGTATAGATTCTTGAACACGCTTTATGTTGTAGTATGGGTAAAACCAGTTAGATGATTTGCCCATATGCAACCATTTTGGTCTATCATCATCTGTAACCTTTCTTCCTGAAAAACCGTGAATTCTACCGTCTTTCCTGAATATAGGAAAGATGACACGCTGATACATCTTCCCTGACATGGCTAAACCGCATTTAAAATCCTGTAATGTCTCTTTAGACATGCCTTTACCAATGTAAAAATCATGATGAGGCAGTAACTTTTGTAAGACATTAGGTGGGTATGTTTTTTCCTCTTTCAATAAGTGCTTTTGCTTTATTCTTGCACCTATATTTACACCATTATCCTTTAAATAGTGCTTTACCGCATTAGGATCTTTTGTATTTAGAGTCTTTTGAAGAAGCGCTTCAAAAGGCATGAAAGATGAGTCTTCTACATAGTCTTTCCAGACCCCTGTATCTTTATATATTTGCAATGCTGTAGAGTTATCACCAGATCTATATACTGCGTTTGTTCTCCAGTATGATCCATGATCTTTAAGGCGATAACCAAGATTTTCTAAAACCTCTTTATAGTTCATTAAGCTCTGAGATTTATAGGTATTTCATCTGAGTCGTTTGTATGAACTTCAATACCCCCTCCATTAAATGCGTTGACTATATCTTGAAGATCTCCACACTCAGTGATTCTAAAGTTTTCAACATTTAAATTAATAAAATTCTGTCTCTTGGAACCATCTGGCATTTCTACTGGGTGAATAGCTCGTAATGCATCTCGACCTAGATGTCTAGCCTTTAAGTTTATCAGCTTATGTGTTCCAAAGTTAGCGCCCTCTTCATGTATCTCATCAGCAACCTTTCTTCTAAGCAGGAAAAGGTGGGAGCAAAACTGTGTGATCCCGTCAGAAAGTGACACAACACTTTCATCGTCCACAATTGAACCAGCAGCTCTGTTGTTTGTAATTCCAAGTCTGTTAGATTGCACAGAGGTCAACATTGATACACAAGGCTTGCCGTCAAACGACAAGTCTCTTTGTATGGTTTGCTTGAATTTATGAACCAAATAAGAAACTTGCTGCCACCCATCCACTTTCCCGATACTACCAAAGTCACTCTTAATATAATCAAAACTAAAAATAAGTTCGTTGCCCCTACCTATTTTTGAAAAGTAAAATCTTTTAAGCAGGGAACACATTTCATCAGGAGAAAGACCAGCCACATTCTCATAATAAAATTTCATGTTTTTGATTTTATTCCATGCAGACCTAACCTTGGCTACAACCTGCTCTGAGGTCCAGTCTTTGTAAGAAGTTGTTCTCCACTTGCCAGTTTGCAAAAGCCAAACAGGTATTCCAGTCATAGCAGAGCACTGCCTAAAGATAAGTTCCTCTTCACTCATCTCTCCATTGTCAAAATGAAGAACTGGGACTCCATGTTCAGCAGAAACTTTAGTCGTAAAATCCATGCAGAAGTTCGTCTTACCGACTCCTGATCTAGCAACGATAACAGAGATGTTCCCAGCAAGCAATAAAGACCCATACATCTCGTTGATGCGCTTGTGAGGACCAAGCATGCCAAAGTCCTCAACTGGATTGTTACCACGCTCTTCAACAACCTCTTCCATCATATCAAAAAGATTGACTGGTCCAGCCTCAGTCATTTCAAAATCTTTTATGTTCTTATTATATATCTGGTCAGACTGCTCAATAATATCGCCATATTTAAGATTTGGGTCGGCGCTCTTTACAAAAGAGGCAACCTTTTTGCAGCTTGTGTATATTTCTCTACGAGCACTATACTTTTTAAGTTCTTTGACTGAGCTTATGAATATGTCCTCCGTTATTTTGTAAAATGCTAACGAAAACACATACTCAGCGATATCGACACTATCGGGGAAGCTAGCTTTTAGCTGCTGTATCCTTTGAACTAGAATAGTTTCGTCGATTGTCTCTGCATTATCTAGTGCGTTTTTGAGAAGCTTGAATATAGAGACGTTTACCTTTGAGTCCTCAGAGTAGAAGTCACTGTCATTTAGATAGATAGAGATTTCCTCCCACTTATGCTGATGTTGTAATATGCCACTAAGAACCTTTTTTTCTAAATCAAACGAGTAAATCATAAGTTTATGTCATCTTCTTTCTTATTCATCGCCAGCTCTATCAGCTTGCCTAATGCCATGTCAACACAAGGGTTTTCAGTCTTACTTGTCATACTCGGACACCCATCTTTATTTACATAGAATAACATAAATCCTTTGTTACCACCACTTGATGATCCAGATGAGTCGTATATTTTATCAAGCAAGGATTGTGGCAATCCTCCTGATGAATCTTCTTGCTCTAATCGCATGTTAAATTTTCAATAAGGTCTTTGGGGTATTTATCAGAATCAATTACATCTGATTCTAAAACTCTGATAAGCTTAATATTATTGATCTCACAAAAATACTCTTTTTTCTCATCTCTCTTGAGTTGCTCAAGAAAGTTTTGCCTAGAGTTGCTGTGAAAGAATTTATTAAACCTATAATGTTGATTTCCATCAACTTCTATAGCGACCTTAGTGGTAGCATTGTAGAAGTCAAGAGTCATTCTTGTCCCAGCAACAGGAAACTCTTCAAAGACAACATCAGCAAACCAATAAGGTTTTATTTGTTGTTTTACATCTTTTTGTATCCCGCTTTTGCAACCACCCTCCCAGTCAATCAAGTATTTGCTGACGCTCTTTATTTTTCTCTCTCGACCATTAGCACACAGAAATGTCATTACTTAAAATATTTTCTTTTACAAAATCAACGAGCATAGAGGTGATTTTTTCATCTGATTCCAGAAGATCATAAACTGCATTAATTCCTTGATAAGAGTCTTTTATTTCTATGTTGTTATCTCGCAGGTAGCTTTTTACCTTGTCATCAACTTTAATCCAAGCTCCAGATTTATCTAAATAACCCCACATCAAGAGCATGTCAACAACTTCTCTTTCTACCCAGATAGATCTGCCGTTTTTTCTACCATGTTTTATTGGATAAAAAACAAGTCTACCTGTAGACTCATTTGTTGATTTTAGGATGGCGACTTTCGCATTATGACCATAGATCTTGTTATCAGCATGGATTTGCTCTTTAGGCTTCTCTAGGATTTTGTCGCTTTTATTTTGTTTCTTAAACTCTATGATCCAGTCTGGATAATGTAAGATAGCATTACCACCACTACTGTTTGTTTGGTTGTTTGGGTCTTGCTTGGCATACATACTCGTGGAAATAGTTGATCTTACTTGAGAGATCATGATGCACATGTGACCAAATTTACTCATACCCAAACTAATCCTTCTCAGAAAGTCTGAGCACATCAAAGCTCCTCCTGCCACTTTTCTAGCATCAGAAGTTCCTTTTTCTAAATCTTCTTTTGTAATCAAGCCATCCATGCTGTCAATTACAATACAGAACTTTTCTTTATCTGGATTATTTTTCACTAAGCCTCTCAAGAAATCTATCATGGTATCCATAATGTGACACTCAAGAACCAAACATGTGCCTATAACCCAATCTTCTGCCGAATAGACAAATTTAATCCCTGCCCTATCTTTGATTTGTTTGCTTAGTCTGCCTTCAGCCATTACAAAAAGACCTTTGGAATTTTCTATTGTCTTGAGCATGTTATGCATAACATGCAGAGCTTCATTTGTTTTGCCTCCTTCATTAGCTCCAAGGAATCTGTGTAACCCAGATCCAAAACCACCACCCAAAACGTGATCCAGAATCATGGACCCACTGGAGACTAGATATGGTTCTGCTGTCTCTTGTAAATTGTAGTGATAATCTTTGTTTGATTTAAGGAATGCTTCTGTATATTCTATTGAACCGCTTTTTTTCTTCATCTTATTCATCTAAAAATTCTTTTAATGTTTTTATATTTTTACTCAATATATCTTCTCCAGATTTAACGCCTTTGTCAACAAATTTATCAGGACTAGGTGGTTTATAATAAAATTCTCTATATTTTTTTATTAAATATTGTCTCCCATCTTGTGTTAAGAAATATCCAAGAGTCGGATATTTGAATTTAAATGGAGGCTTTACTTTAGATAAAAAATCTAAATCATTATTAAATTTTTCAAATATTTTTTTAACGATAGACATTTGGAAAGGAAAGTTTTCGGGATACCTGTTATCTATCATTCTGCCTAAAAAATCTTTTTTAGCATCTGCAAGCTGCCTTTTGCTGGTTACATCAATTTCGAAGAGTTCAGCAATCTTTTTTTGTTTAGAGCCATCTAGCTTTGAATTAGAAAATACAAAGCTACAAGAGCAAATTTTTGTAGAAGCTCCAACCTTTTTTGAGCATTTTGGGCATTGTTTATAACCCCTTGGCATATACAGAATATACACCTATGACTCTATGTGTCAACCCAATATTTCGATGTCATTTCTGACCATTTTTTCTACAAGCTGAATAAAACTTGTCTTCGGGTGCCACCCCAAATACTCGCGAGCTTTAGTCGAATCTCCTAACAGTAAATCAACTTCAGCTGGACGATAAAAATCTTTATTAATTTCTACAAAACAGTCTTTGCCATGAAAATACTTTTCCTCTAATCCTTCGCCCCTCCATTCAGAAACACTTCGATGAAAGCCAGCAAAATTAAAAGCTTCAACCACAAACTCTCTAATTGTATGTGTTTCGTTAGAAGACAATACATAGTCTTTTGGATTCTTCCTATCTTGATTTAGCATCAACCAAACACCTTTAACAAAATCCTCTGCATCGCTCCAATCTCTTTTAGCATCAACATTGCCGAGTTGTAGAGGCTTGATTGTCTTGCCTTGCTCAAAGTCTTTTAATATTCTAGCAACATTTTTTGTTATCTTTCTAGTAACAAACTCTTCTCCTCTTCTAACGCCTTCATGGTTGAAAAGCCAACCTTGAACAGCATACAAGTCATATGAATCCCTGTAAACTTTGACAAGATGTCTAGCAGCACACTTAGCTGCTCCATATGGGCTTCTAGGGCGCAGTGGGTGAGTTTCATCCTGTGGCGTAGATACCACATCACCAAACTCCTCAGATGAGCCAGCGTTGTAATATCGACAATGTGGAGCGTGTTTTCTAATAGCCTCTAATTGATGCAAAACTGCCATAGCGTTTGTCTGCATATGGTTGACAGGCATCTCCCAACTACTGCCTACAAAAGAATTAGCAGCAAAGTTAATAAAATAATCAGGCTTCTCTTTGGCTATTACTCTATCTGTGTTCTCTGGGTCTGCTATATCCAAATCAATAAGATAAAATCTGTCATTGCCCTCTAAATGCTTAATGTTTTTATGATTCTTAACACTTAGTCTTCTAGCGCCGCCAATAATTGTATGATCTGTATACTTTAGAAGATAATCAACCATGTGACTGCCATCTTGCCCTGTAATGCCTGTAATAATTATCTTCTTCATTATTGATATATAATATTTAGATTTTTAAAAGAATTAAGATATTGAGTTATTTCTTCTTTATTAGACTCATAATCATTATTTATGTTATGAAATTCAAGACAAAAATGTTCAACACGTTCGAAAAAATTAGAACTAGAATCTATTAACTTTCTAAAAATTGAAAATTCAGATCCCTCAATATCCATTTTCAAATATTTTATTTTATCATAACAAGACATTGCTGTTTCAAACTCAACGATTAAAGTATTAACTTTCATGTTATTTTCAGACTCCTCTTTAAAAAAAGAAGAACCGCCTGAATTAGAAAATTCAATATTAAAAGATTTAGTCTTGGTTTCTGAACCAATCCCAAATGAGTGTAGATTAATATTTGTAGATAAATTGTCTACTATTGAAAAATTCAATAATTTTAATAGTAGTTTATTACATTCATAACTATTAACTTGTATAAATGGAAATTTTTTAGATACATAGAATGATAACAAACCAGTGTTTGCGCCTAAATCAATAAAAACATCTCCTTTATCAAATTTTATATCTTCAAAACCATATTCATTTTTTAAGATAGTGATTTCTGTTCCGAATGAGCTATTACTATTATAAAAATCATATATTTTTAAATCTATGTCATTTATATTTAAATTTCTTTGAACTATAGGATATTCTGTCCCTTCAATATCTATTTTATAAAACATAGTTGTGGTTATATTTTTTTAACCTCTGGTTTTTCCAAATTAAATTTTGTGTAATGGTCGTCATCAAAAATTAATTTATCATTTTCATGATCCCATTTATATGAACAAATTCCATTGTATCTTTTTAGTTGATACTTAACCTTAGCTTTTAAGAATTCTTTATCCCCAACCCAAGAAAAATGATCTGGAAAACATTTATCTTTAGGTATTTCACAAATTTTTAGATTTTTGTAATCTACAATTTTGTTGTTTATATTGTATGCTACATCGTTTTCATAATAAAAATAACTCAAGGTTTTTTTACCTTCGTAGTTAACAGAGAAAATTCTAGGGGCTATAAAATTTTCAATATATTCTTTTTCTGAAAATACAAAGTTTTTAAAATTTATTTTATACGTTGCAAAATCTTGATTGTTACTTACGAACTCAATAACATTTTTAATTTGATCTTCTGTATAAAATTCATCTTGGTCTAACATCCAAATATAATCTAAATCATGAGAGAGTAAATGTTGCAGTGGGACGTTTCTAGAAAAAGAATCATCGCCATCAGATCCTATGCAAATGTAATTAACAAATCCCCTGTAATCTTCTAGCAATTGTTTGGGTGTTTCAATATCATCATAATCCCAACCACATTTAACATAATCGGAATATTTATAGCTAGAAACTGCCACTTGTTTTACTTCAGGTATATTAACCCAAGGCCGTAAGGCTTTGTGCGTATATTGAGGAAATCCATAAAAATTACATAATAATCCTATCTTCATAATTTATTCCAAAGTTGTAAGTTGTGTTTCTGTCTTTCTCTACTTTTTAACTCTTCTTCGTCTAAAGAATGATTATTAGAATCGCCACCAGTTGCCTTTTCCCAAAAATCTTTCCAGAATTCATTTCTTGTTACCCTCTCTTCTAGATCAACATATCCTAAATGGTAAACAAAAGGATTTTTGTTAGAGCAATATTCTAAAGCGCCCTCTGTATTTGCTATATCACATAAAGGATAAGTTTGTAAAAGATTGCCTTTGTGATCTATTAATTCATCTGTGCTTGTTTTATGATAATCTGGCCTACCATTTTCTTTTATTCCAAAATTAACTGGACCTCTATTTAGTCCTTTTTTATGTATATACCATTTTGCACCGAAATCTATGAAATGTTCATAATCACCATACAGATTTATTACAGGAACAAAGAAAGATGCAAATTCATGATTATCTAATAATTGTCTACCTAAACTTTTTATTAATTCTTTTTCACCACCGAGTCTTTCATCTAGATTTTGCTGGATCATTAAATCACCAGAGCAAATTTGAAGAGCACAGTTTTCTGTTTTGCCATAACAAAATGGATCACTATAAGGAATGTCAACGGGTATCACCTTTAAGTTATACCCTTTTTTCAGGCCATATTTTCTTATGACATTTTCTGTGTCATCTAAACTTTTATTAACAGCTATGCAAACTTCATCAGCATAATAAAACCAATTATCTAATGCATCCTCATGATTAAAGCCCTTGCCTATAATATTGAATGCAGTTGAGTAAATACTAATTTTCATTAAAATTTAATTTTTTTCATGTGTTTAAAATCGTGACTATTAACTATTCCCACTTTTTGTTTTAAAATTTTGTATCTATACCAATCGTTTAAAAATTTTTCAAAATTTAAGCACTCTCTTAATATAGGAGTTAATTTATTTCTAAAACATTCCTCCATTGATTTTATGTCATAGGCATAAAATCCAAGTCTATTAACCTCATTTATTAACTTTTGTCTGAACTCATACCTTTTATTGATAAGGTCTGGTTTGTCTTCAACGCAAAGAACCAAGTGATTACTATTTGGAAATAAATAATATTTCATATTATGCTCGATAAAATAGTATGGGTCTTTTCTTTTTTGATCTCTAACATTTGATTGATAAGTTTCATCCCAGAATGTTTGTTTACTAAGCTCTATTGTTTTAGAACAGCCCGTTATTCCTTCATGTGGATTGTTTATAAAAGATGTATTTTCTTTTAATTTAAATAGTAATCTTTTATTGTGTAAAAAAACTCCATCAATATCTAAATCATTCAAATCAGCACAAAGTTTTTTTAAAAATTTAGTAAACTTTGGAGACAATCTTTCCAGTGTATCTATTGTTAGAAACCAGTCCCCAAATCTCATGGGACCTTGATATAAACTATGATTTCTACTAAAATCTAATCTACTACACCATTTAGTATAAATTATTTCACCATCACCCTTTACTGACTCTAAGTAATCTGATCCTTCGTCCTTCGGATAATGAAATGTCCAAACTAATCCATCAAAATCGTTTTTAATGGGTTCGATTAATTCTTTAAGGTCTTGTTCATGACCTTTTGTAGTGACTCCTGTAAGCCAGAGTTTCATCCTATTGTTTTAGAATATGCTTTGTTTGTATTAAAAAAAGAAAAAGGGGTATCTGAATTTGTTAATTTTTTTAAGATAAATCCAGAAACTATTTCACAATGAACTTCGCCAAGTTTATCTAAATGATCTTGTGCTTGTTTCCAAGCTATAAATATTTCATTTGTCCTGCTAATGTTAGGCTGGAAGGTAAAAGTAGGACCATACTGAGAGTAAATAATAGACTGTGTGAATATATTTTCATTTTCTATTAAAAATTCTCCATCAGGATCTTTAAATTCTTCAGCTCTATTAAATCTTACGCAAAGCTGATCTGGATTATTATCTAAAAAATCAATAGATTTTTTTAGTGCGTCCTCTAGTGAGATAGAAGATAATTGTAATAATTCATCGTCTTCTAGCCAAAAAGAATATTTTTGTTTTCTAATATCTAAGTCTGAATATGCTTTATATATATCTTTGAAATATCCAGCAGAATGAGTGAGGTGATCTTCTGAGTGATGAACTATATTTTCCTTTGTCTCCATAACCCTTATATCTAGATGAGAGCAAAAAGATTTTATTTCATCTGCTATGTTCTCTTCTCCATCTCTTGATTTTAGGTGAAGAAGTTTGTTAGAAAAAATTGACAGGTCTATCTTATTTTGAAGATTATTAAGACAGTCCTGATAAGTATGTCTGCCACCATGCCCCATAGTGGTGCAAAATACTATTAGATTTAAGGGGAGTGTAGACATAGAAACCTCTGGGTCTAGGGGCGACCCAGAGGTTCACTATGACCTCAAGGAAATAAATCCTCGACCAACCGTATTGTAAGATAGAGACCTTATTATGTCAACTATTCTTCAATAATCTCTTCACTAATTTTGCCTAATATGTAGGCTAGGGTTTCATCAGTGTTTGTGTCAGGAGTTATTAGATCCTCTTCTATTATCGTGTCTAGGTCAGTCATAGTATGACTTTCTACACACAAATTTTAAAAAAGGGAATTAACCCTCACAAGAAGAGCAATTTAAAATGGATCTAGCTAGCTCTTGACTAGGATTAGCACTTCTTTGATAATAAAAACTCTTGATGCCTTGTTCCCATCCAAATATAAGTAACTCACTAACTTGTTTTGCTGGACACTTAGGTGAAATCATTACGTTTAGGCTCTGACCCTGATCAATATATTTTTGCCTTTGAGCAGCTTGTATCACAATTTCTTTTTGAGATATCTCGCCAAAAGTCTTAAATACATCTTTCTCTTGATCAGAAAGAAAATCTAGATGTTGAACAGATCCACCCTTAACTAATATAGATTTCCAAGTAGTGGCATTGTTTTTACCCTTATCTTCCAGAAGATTCTCTAGATAAGGATTTTTATATGTAAATTTACCCTTAGCTAGATCTTTAGTAAAGTAATTACTATTTAACGGTTCAATAGAAGGAGAAACTTGACCCAAAATAAAAGAGCTAGAGGTAGTGGGAGCTATAGCCATTGTAGTCATGTTCCTCCTGCCATATCCTCTAAGATACTCTGGCTCGCCAAACTCTTCTGCTAGTTTATGTGTGGCTCTATCACATCTCTCTCTAATGATATTGTGAACTTCTGCATTAAGAAACTGAGCTTCTAATCCTTCAAATGGAATCATTTTGGATTGTAAGAGTGAGTGCCAGCCAAGAACGCCAACTCCGATAGCTCTTTGTCTTTTAGCAAAATTATGGCAAGACTTCATGAACGGTATGTTTTCTGTCTTGTAGATATACTCTTCCATAACAGCATCTAAGAACTGAACTAAAGTCTCAACGGCATCAGTTTCTTTTATTTCATCCCATCTAAGCAAATTAAGGGAAGAAAGACAGCAGACAAAGGACTCATCCTCTGAAGAGTGCAATGATATTTCACTGCAAAGATTAGAGGCATGGATTTTGAGTCCCTTGTCTTTATATGCCTGTGGAGCATTGTTGTTGGCGTTGTCTGTAAAAAATATATACGGGTATCCTGTTTCAAATCTCTTTTTTATGATGTTGGCCCAAACTTTACGCTTGTCTTTATCTCCATCGACCATCGACTGCATCCATTTGTCATCAATGCAAACAGCAAATGACATTTGTTGAATTGGATTGCCTTCACTCCTAATCATTAGGAACTCATCAATATCAGGATGATCGACAGGGAGATATGCGGCAAAAGATCCTCTCCTTACATGGCCTTGAGATACTATAGATGCAACTTTATCAAAAAGCTCCATAAAGTAAACAGCCCCAGCAGAAGTCCCGCCAACACTGATAGACTTTCCTCTAGCTCTAAGATCACCAAAATAACCAGAGGTTCCAGAACCGTGCTTGGTCTGCATACCAACTTCAGCCTGTTTCCTTAGAATAGAGTCCATCTTGTCATTGATGAAAACCCCATTGCAGGATATTGGAAGACCTCTATCTCTTCCAAAATTAGACCAAACAGGACTAGCTAGGGAGTAGAACCCACGCTTCATGTAGTCCTCAAATTTATCTGCAAAGCCTCCCTGTCTGAGATATTTCTCAGCAGCCTCTGCTATGCTCCTAATCCTCTTTTTAGCTGTTTCTCCTTTTCTAAGGTATCCTCTTTCAAGAAATTGTTTTGAATCGTCGTTTAGCCAATAATAGTCTTTCATTAGAATAGATCGTCTGCGTCAAATGTTTGCGAGTTTTTCGCGTATTCTACGGGTCGAGTATGGAAAAAGTCTGTAGCGTTATTGCCAAGCAATTCTTCCTCAAACCAGATTGTATTGACCAAGATTTTTTTGTCAACATCAAATGCTGGTCTAAATCCAATTTGTTCTAATGACTCATTGATTCTGTTCTTGATAAATTCTTTTAAAATAGGCGCACTTATGCCTTTTTCATTATATCCGTTAACCATCCAATCAACAATTTGAGACTCTGCTTTAAATGCAGCATGAGACTCCTTGATTATCCTCTCCTCTAACTCCTCGTTAAAAAGCTCTGGATGCTCATTTCTGATAGTATTGATAATCTTAATGCCAGCCAAAGCATGAATATTTTCCTCGTTCCTAGTATATTTAACCTGCTGACCAGTATCTTTTAGCACGTTTCTATATCGATTGAACCAGTTGATTACATAAAATTGGCTAAATAGAGAGACATTCTCCACAAAAAGAGTAAATAAAATCAGAGAGTAAACATACTGCTGCTTTGAGTCCTTGTAGAATTTATGGTTATATTTTCTTAAATAGTTAACCCTGCCTTCAATAAAGTCTAGCTTAAGGTTCTGCTCAAATACATCCTCCAAGCCTAAAACCTTGAGGAGTCTCTCATAAGCGTTATTGTGAATAACCTCAACATTAGCCATAACAAACCCAAGGTCTGAAAGGCTGGGATGAGGCAAATTATCTCCCAATTTACTCCAGAACTTCTTAACAGCGACCTCAATCTGCCCTATTGCAGATAACGTCCTGATAATCATTTCCCTCTCCGTGTCATTCAGCTCAACAGCGAAATCTTGAACATCGCTGGTAAAGCTAAACTCCTTATCTGTCCAAAACCCATTATGCATAGCCTCAATAAACTCCTGCGCCCAAGGGTAGTGGTCAGGCTTCCTAGATACTTGTTCTTCAAAAATCATTTCGTAAAGTTACACATGTTAGATCGCCCAAAGAACTAAGTCAATGTCTTTTTAAGAAAAAATCGTCGAAGACGTTAAATTAATATGAACGTATCCTTTACGTATGGAATATTTATTTAACTCGTATCCAATACGTTCGTATCCCATACGTTCTAAAGAGTAGGGTAAATTCTTCTTTTTAGGTGTCAAGAAAAAAATTTCACTTGATATTTTCATATTTAATTGTATATTAATAAAACCTAGTTGATAGAAGACCTTACAGATTCAGCCCTAACAGAGATGATTAGGTCAGAAAATAACGAAAAAGCTCTAAATGAGCTTATTTCTAGGCATTCTGGCATATATGTGGATATGATAAAGAGATTTGGCTCAAACTGCCTAACTCAAAATCAAATCCAAGACATAATGAAGGATAAAGATTACACTATCTACAGGGCAGCATTAGAATATGATGAAAACAAAGCTAAGTTTTCTACCCATTTAGCTAATAAGACAAAATACATGTGTTTAACACAGAAGACTAAAAACAAAAATAACAAGGTCTTTAATAACTTTGAAGAAGTTAAATTTTGTCAAAAAGACAAATCAGCGACTCCAGATGAGTCTTGTAGACTAAACGATTCTTTTTCTAGGATTCTAAATCTCATTAATAAACATAAAGATCAGAGATTAAAAGTAATATTTCATGAACGATATTTTTGTGGAGAACGAGGTAAGTTAAAGCCTTGGAAAGATGTAGCTAAAAAAATAAATCTTTCTGCTCAAGGATGCATTAATATACATGATAAAGCCATAAAAGAATTCAATTACAAGATTGAAAATGAAAAAATTAAATTTTGATGGACCAATAAACTCTCTTAGCTTGGGAAATGTAAGTATAAATTTTCTAAGAGAAATTCAAAAAAGAGATCTAGAAGTATCTTTATATCCTGTCGGAGATCAAGGTAACTTTGATGCATATGATAAGATTGGTGAAGAATTCAAGCAGTGGGTGGCTAATATAGCTACAAATAGATTAAAAAATCTTAGTCCATCTTCAAAATCATTAAAGGTTTGGCACATCAATGGATCAGAAAAGGTTTTGCCAAATCAATATTTATACACCTTTTATGAAACAGACTCTCCGACAGAAGAGGAGGTGAATATTGTTAATCTTCAGAAACACACATTCTTTTCTTGTTCTGAAGCAGCAGAAATTTTTAAAGATAAAGGGTGTGATAATGTATCATACGTCCCTTTAGGGTTTGATGAGGATTTTCACGTTACAGACAAAAAGTATCTAGAAGATACGATACACTTTGGTCTAGTTGGAAAATTTGAAAGAAGGAAAAATACACAAGCTATCATTCAACTCTGGACAGATAAGTTTGGGAACAACCCCAAGTATCAGCTTTCTTGTTTAGTTCATAATCCATTTCTTAATGAAGATCAGATGAATCAAGCAATACAGTCTTCTCTTAGGGGTCAAAATTGGTCAAATGTTAATTTTTTGCCTCATTTGAAGACAAATTCTGAAATGAATGACTTCATAAACTCTATAGATATTGATCTCTCTGGTCTTTCTAATGGAGAGGGATGGAATCTACCTTCTTTTAACGCTACAGCTTTAGGAAAATGGTCAATAGTTAGTAACTGTTCTGCCCATAAAGATTGGGCCACAGAACAAAACTCTATCCTTGTTGACCCAGTAGGCAAGCAACCATGTTATGATAATTTCTTTTTCAAAGAGGGTAATACATTTAATCAAGGTCAGTATTATAAATTGAATGGAGATTCTATACTAGAATCCTTTGATAAAGCTATTGATAAAGTGGGTCAAATCAACACAGAAGGGACAAAACTTCGTGACAGTTTTACATACTCAAAGACTATGGATGCGATTTTTTCACACATGTATAGCGATTCTTGATTGGTATAAAAATTGATAATAGATTATTATGTATTATAAACTTAATAAAAAATTCATGGACTACTTTGATCAATTTGAAACTACTAAACACGCTAAAGTTAAAGATAGCGGTGATGTTTACGTTGGTGAATTTGAACTAGCTGGCTTCTCAAAAGATGATATTGAAATTTTAGCTACTGATGAAGAACTAAAAATTCATGCAAAGAATGAAAAAAGAGAAAAAAGATTTAATTTAACATTGTATAGCGCTGTATCTATCTCTGATATCTCCTCCGAGACAAAAGATGGATTACTTACAGTTACCATGCCTAAAAAATGTGTTAGTGAGCGAATAAAAATTAAAGTAAAATAATGCCAATTTACGTCTACAAACACCCAACTGAGGAGAGATATGAGGAAATCATTCAGACTATGAGTGAGCCTCATGTCTTCTCCAAAGACGGGGTAGAGTGGAAAAGAGTATTTTTACCAACTCGTTGTTCAATATCAGCAAATGCTGATCCATTTAATTCAAACTCTTTTGTAGAAAAAACTGCAAACATGAAAGGCACGTTTGGAGATATGATGGATTATTCAAAAGAACTTAGCGAAAAGAGGGCTGAGAAAGCTGGGGGAGAAGATCCTATTAAGAGACAACACTTCAATAGGTATGAGAAAGAAGTTGGCAAAAAACACATTGCCGATAAAAAGACTTCTTACGAAAATAAATCAGTTAAGATTGATTTTGATTGATTATGCTGGAGAGGTTCCTATTCCAATATAACCCCATAGATGAGTTCCAGTTTGAACTACTAAATTTTTTCCAGATATAGCTAAGGCTCCTATAGCAAAATTTTGTGCTGTATTAGATTCAGGAGCTAATCCTGTCCATATTGGAAGTGCGAAGCCTGTTTTAAAGGTGACTGTATCAGTGAAAATTGATGATCCTATAACATCTAAATTACCACTAAAAATACCAGAGCTATTAAAACTGGTATTGTCGCCAAAATAACTTTCGCCACCATTAAAAAAGTGACCGTTTGAAAAACTTGTTATTAAAGAATCTTGTAAACTGACCGATAAAGCAGATGAATCATTAAAATCTTTAATTACAGTGTTCCCAGTCGCAGTTTTTGTAAAAGTAACAGTGTCTCCAGCTACTAATGTATTATTTTGACCACTTCTTGATACTTCTACTGAACCAGCATTGAACAGCGCGTTTCCAATACCACTTATGTTACTATCATTAGCTCTAATCGCTATATTATCTCCATCAATTGGACCAGAGGCCAAAGTTGTATTATTGCCTAAAAATAGAAAATTTCCATCATTAGGGTCAAAACTATTATTACCACTATCAGCTAAACCAAAAACAGTTCTACCCCCTATTTTTAGGCTACCAGTAAATGCAAAATCTCCTGTTAATCCTCTGGATAAATTTAATTTAACACCAGTATCAGTTTGAGTAACAGATATGTCTCCAGAATCACTAAAAAAAGTAGCTAACTGTATCTGTTCAGGTTGAATTTTGTTAAATGACATAATACAATAGATTATCTTTTATAAATTACACGAATTCAATGAAATTTACTCTTTATAAGCCAAACTCTAAAAATACAGGGGCTGCTTTCAGTTTTGATCTAGCTAAGGACAAGAAGGGGAATGCAGTTATGTATGTCTCTATGATTCAGCAACACAGCTGGAACGATAAGACAAAAAGTGGCTCTTTTAAGGAAAATGCTAAGAATCCTGAAAAATCTGGCACAATCAAACTATCAGCAAATGAAGCTGGAGAAGTCCTTTCGTCATTTAAGACTAGAATCCCTTTTGTCGCTTTTCACAGAAGGAATGACGATACAACTATAATAAAATTCACCCCTTGGGATAAGAAAAGAAAAATCATGGGCAAGGATGGAGATACTTGGCATGAAACTCCTGCATTTGGAGTCAGCGTTACACGAAATTCATCTATGACATTTAAGCTTCCTTTGGAAGCTGGAGAAACGGAGGTCTTATCAGAGTTACTAAAAAAATATATTTTAGAATCCTTTATTGTGGCAGACGCATATAAACCTCAAGCTCCCAAAGAAGAAACTCAAGAAGATACCTTAGATACTGAAGATTCAGATGTCCCATTCTAAAAAAATAAAGGTATTATTCCACTCTAACCATAGTAGATTGGTTACTGGATTTGGTAAAAATACTAGAAATATTATGATGGGTCTTCATAATGACCCAGATATAGAGGTTATTGAGGCTGCTAATGGAGCTAAGTTTGGAGCAGATCTTTTGACACCTTGGAAATCTTATGGAACTCACCCTAGCGATGCAGCCACCCTTCAAGCTATACAGGGAGATGGCCCAAAAGAAAGAATGGCTCAGTATGGATTTTATACAATAGATAAAATAATAGAAGAATGTAAACCCGACATATATCTTGGAGTCGAAGATATATGGGCTTTTACAGAATATGAAAATAAACCTTGGTGGAATAAGATAAATAAAATTCTTTGGACTACATTAGATAGCTTGCCAATCTTAGATCAGGCCATCAAAATGGAACCTCTTTGTGATAAGATGCTTGTGTGGGCTTCTTTTGCAGAGAAAGAAATGAATAGACTTGGGCACAATAACATAGAGACTATACACGGAGCTGTTGATTACACAAATTTTCGTCCTCTTGAAAATAGGATTCAAATAAGAAAGAAATTTGGAATAAATGACGATTTTGTAATCGGTTTTGTATTTAAAAACCAGCTCAGAAAATCTGTCCCAAATCTGCTACAGGGATTTAAAATATTCAAAGAGCAAAATCCAGATGTAAAAACCAAGCTATTGCTACACACCGATTGGGGTGAAGTGGGACAAGGGTGGGATATCCCTAGATATATCAATGAAATGGGGATTGCCCCTGAAGATGTATTGTCCACATATGTTTGTCATGCTTGTGATTTTTACTTTGTATCTCACTATCAAGGAGAAGAAAAAAACTGTCCCAAATGTAAGGCTGAAAAAACATTTAAAACAAAAAACAGCAACAAGGGTATTGGTGAAGTTGAGTTAAATGAGCTTTATAATTGCATGGATGTATACTGCCATCCTTTTACTAGTGGTGGTCAAGAGCTTCCTATTCAAGAGGCTAAATCAGCTGGTTTAGTAACTTTAGTTACAGAGTATTCCTGCGGGACTGACTCTTGTTATGAACACCAAGGCGGTATCCCATTAAAATGGAATGAGTATAGAGAACCTCACACTCAATTCATTAAGGCGTCTACATGCCCAGAAGATATAGCAGATAAACTTAAAAAAGTTTACAGGATGGATGACATAGAAAAACTTTCTATAATTTCATCTGGAATTAAATATGTAAAAGATTCTTACTCTATTAGTAGCATTTGCAAAAAACTTAAAAAGGTCTTCTTTAGTTTAGATAAACCAAAATTTGAAGAAAAAGAAGAAGATAAAAATACACAGAATCTAATTAGTCTAGATGATGTTTTAGATGATGAAGGGCCTACAAATAGAATAGCAGTAGTGTTGCCAGAATCTGCTGGAGATATTCTCATATTGAATTCTTTAATGGAAAACTTGAAATCTTTGTATCCAGAAAAAAATATCTATATCTTCACTAAACCAGAATACTATCAAATGATTGAGGATAATCCCGCAATACACAAACTTCTTCCATATAACCCTCAAGTAGAAAATCTTTTATTCTTAGAGGGTAGAGGTGATCACGAAGGATATTTTGAAATGGCCTTTCTACCTAACATTGGAACACAAAGACATTTGAATTATCTTCACAACGGAAAAGATAAAACACAATTTGAATTAAGATGAGTCACCTAGCAGAAGAATATGCAAAATCATGTGGTGTCAAAATAGGAAATCCTGTTTTAAAACCCCACTACTTTCCGATTATGTATGACAAATACATAACTATCCATAATGACAAAAAAGTTCAATCTAAAGAATATAACATGTGGCCCGATGTTATAGAGTTACTTAAATCTAAATTAAATGACATAAAGATTATACAGATTGGATCTCACGGAGAAGAAAGAATACAGGGTGTAGATGATCATGTCCCAACAAACTCATTAAAACAATGCTCTTACATTATAAATAATTCTTTAGGTCATGTAGGTATTGATAGCGTCCCCGTGCATATAGCATCTGCACTAGATAAACCTGTTGTTAGTATATATGCTCATACCTATGCTGATACCTGCAATCCCTTGTGGAATAAAAATTCTAAATTCATAACCATTGAATCTGATCGAGGCGGTAAAAAGCCATCCTTTTCATTGGAAGAGCATCCTAAAACAATTAATTTTATTAAACCAGAAACTATAGCTCAAGCTGTGCTTGATGTATTAGACATAAATAAAACAATAAAACACAAAACGATATACATCGGAGATAGATATACGAGTAATTTTGTAGAAGTGATACCCACAATTCAAACAAACGTAATAGCTCCCTTGATAGATGTTAGAATGGATTACGCTCATAACGAAAGCGTATTAGAAGGAATCCTACAGAAAAATGAAGTCGAGGTTACTACCAAAAAACCTATAAACGAAAATATTATAAGGTCTGGTAGAATTAAAAAAATTGTTTATCAGGCAGATTCTTTTGATCAAGATTTTTTAAAATTAATAAAGTCTTCTGGAATATCTCACGTTATAATCTGCACATCTCAAAAAAATCTTGCAGAAGAAAGATCTAAAAATTTTGATACTTTGATAAACCATCTTGATCTGAAACATTTAATCAACACTAATAAAAGTAAAGTAAATCATAAAGATCCAAGCTCTCTTAAAATAAAAAGCAATAAAAAAGTTGTTTGCGGAAACAAGATTTACGACAGTTTCTTTGATTTAAACAGCAGGAAAAACTTAGATCATTTTTTCATTGACCTAGAGTTCTTTAGGGTTTATACTGATTCAAATGAGTAAGAAAAAGATCTACGGACCAGATATCTACAAGCGTAACGAGCACGGATTGCTTGAGAATGTAGACTACGAATTTAATGAAGATGGCTCTGTAAACTGGAGAGCTATGATCAAGGAGGAGTTCTTATATCCAAACAAAGACTGGTTTGTCTCAAGAAAAAAAGATGTTCCTAATTCTGTAGAGGGCCTTTCTGATAAACAGCTTCTTATCATGCTTGGAGGCATCAAAGAGTTAGCTAAAATGAGAGGATACTCCACGGTAGCTTTTGATGTGACTCAGCCTTCAGATGGATATGTAACTGCTAAATGCACGATAAATTGGTATAAGAATTATGAGACACAAGATGAAGTCGCATACCAAGACTATGCTAATGCTACTCTTGCAAATACAGACAACTTCTGCGCTAAGTTCTTAGAAACAATAGCTTGTAACCGAGCTTTTGTGCGTTGTGTTCGTAATTATCTAAATATCCACATTGTGGGTGCAGATGAGATTGATAAGTCAAAAGGCGCTAATAATTCAAACACCGTAGAACATGACTCTTCTAGTGATGCAGTAATGCTCCCTCTGACTCCTTCAGGGGCGCTACAGAAGGCTTTGGGAGATAAGTTGGGTGACAGCTCATTTGATAGCTTCAAGACGTTTCTGAGGCAACTGTGGAAGGATGATTCCTACAGGAATGAAGACGCAAAGGATTGGTCTTCTTATGAGGATCTACCCGCAAAAGAATGTAGAAAAATAATTTCTATAATAAAGAAATTATAATCCCAGTCTATTTCTCTGAGAGGCTGACAATAGAGTTGGTATACTAGATTTTGGAGTAAGTGCCTCCATACCCTGAACCAATAAGAAATTTTGGTCTGGTGGTATAATCTTTATTGTAGACTCATCTATAGTTGTTCTAACCCCATTAGAGGTAATAGATATGGATATTCCATTTATAGTCGGTTTAAATTTAGGAATTTGAAGACCGTAAACTGTCCTGCTTGATGATTTTGGAATATCTAAAACATCATTAAATTTTCCTCTAATAGATTGCAACACTTTCATCTCTGCGGTTGAACCAGACAAACTAGATAGTGTTAATTTATTTAAAATACTGTGAGGTGGTGATTCTACAGATTTAAATATTAAATCAAACCTGTCACTAAGGTCGATATTTTGTTGTGCTCCAGTTGAAGATGCTGCTATATCATCATCTTCTTTTTCTTCTCCTTCTTCATCATCTTTAACAACTCTTGTTTTGCTTCTTCTAAAATTTAACTTTATTGTATTTTTTGTCTCAGTGGCTTTTTTGTAGTAACCGTTAGATTTTAATACCAGAGCCATTATAGCATCCACCATATCTTTTTCTTTTTCAAATCCCAATTCTCCACCAGTTGCAATAGGGCCTCCTAAAAATAAATCATTATGGTGTTCAAAAAATTCAAAACTTTGAGTTATGAATGTATTGTAATCAACCTTATCTTGAACTTTAGCTCTATCATTGACTGGATTTGCTTTTTTAAGCTTAGGCAATGCTCTTATACCTATAAAATAATTATTATGGACACTCACAGCTGGAGTAACTCCCTTTTTTCCTTGTGTTAATTCAGCGAGCTTGTTAATTTTTGGATCTAAATCTTTATCTAAAAGCTTAAACATACTGGATATAGGTTCCAATTCATCATGGTTTGATATTTTATCATCTCCATTAAAAGGCCCTAAAACATCAATACCATTTTTGTTATCAAAGCTCATTCTATCAGCTTTGTATTTAGAGTAACCATTTGATATATAAATACCACCAGCTATTGAAAAGTAAGTTTCTAGAAAAGGATGTAGTGCTGTTTCCTTTGCTTTAGGCATGGGTTTGGTGGCTCTATTTTTTAAATGGAAATATTTAAACTTATTGGTTATTCTGTTAGCTGGCACTTTTTTATTTTCATCATTTTCGTCAATTACTTTTAGCTTTGTTTTTAACGCTTGGTCTTTTGCAGCTTGTTTAGTAGGGTCATCATATATAGTTAATAGTCTCGCAAAATCCTCTAGATCAAGTCTTGCATATGGCCTCAACTCAACTATGTCTTCTGCGCCTTTGCGGACTAGTGCTATTAGTCCTTTGTCATCTTCAAATTCTTCAAGATATAAATTATTTACATTAAATGGGCCATTTTCCTCTAAATCATTTTCTTCGAAATAATCTTCGAACTTCGCCTCTGGGTAATCACCTGATGCAAAAATAGACATCAAATATGTAAATTTGTTAAAGACTTCTTCGCTTTCATTTTGATCAAAAATGCTGAAGTAAGCACCCATAACAATTCTACTGCACTTTTGTTGTAATAAAGGTTTAGCATTATCATCATCCTCTTCTCCCTCTTTTTTAAGTCTTTCAAATCTAACTCTTTTTAAAAATACTGATTTTAAACGATCATCCCCATCAGATGATTCTGAACCCCGATCTTTTTCAGAGGTTCCACTGTAGCTATTTACAATCTTGTTAGATAATTTGCTTTCTGAGAAAGAAGCGTTAAGAATATTAGGGTCATTGGTTTCTGTGAAATTTTCTATTTCAAGCTGGCTAGCTATACTGGTATTTATAAATTTTATAATTCCAGTGTCAGGGTCAGTAAACCAAAAGTAACCTAGATAACTAGCTATTGTTGAAACTACACTATTTAAAGTCCCGCTTGCTTCAAATAACACATCCTTTTCATTTTCATCTGGCAAACCCTCTATTCCAAGACCAGCCAAATTAATTATTTTTTTAAAGTCTCCTAAATTATATCCGAACTTTAAATCATACTGTGATAAATCAGGCTGGCTTTTGTATTGCGCTGAAACAAAATCTGTATTCAAAGATAGTTTTTCTATCAGCTCTTTGTTATTATAAACTAAATTCATTTTAACGCCTTTTTCAGTCGATGCTGACTCTGCATTAAATATTCTACCAGCTTCTATTATTGATCCATTTCTTTTTGGTTCCAAAACTTGAAACGAATCTAAGGGACTATTTGAAACTTCTGAATAAAAAGGCATCCCTCCTTCGAAATTCAGACCTCCCTCTGGTCCTAAATGCATTCCCCTTAAAAGAACTATATAAGAATTTAAAATTAAAGATGTCCTATCTACATACTTTCTAGATATTGTTTTTTTAGTTGGATCAGAAGATTTTGTGATTTGAGTGCATATGAATCTACTCATCATTTTTGAAATATTTTCATTAGAAAAATCATTTACCTCTCCTAGATCTCCAATGACTATTCCTAAATCTTCTCCAGTTTGAATTTTTTTAGGATTTAAAACTGACCTAATTGATGCTGAATGACCACCTCCAGAATTAGTAAAATTTAATTCTATATTTGTTATAGACTCACTCATAATATTAGATTTTCTACTTTTGATGTAACTTCAAAGTTTGGTCCAGCTATTCCTCCACTAATTAAACATGGTTTTCCTTCTTGTATAATATTTACACCTGTATACAGCTCTAGATAACTAGATGGAAGTTCAACCATTCCATTTATATAGAAATTAGTTCTACCCTCTATAAAACCTGATCCAGTTAGATCAGGCGATGAACCTGTTATTGAGTTAGATCTAAATCGTTTCTTGTAAGCTGTGTAAACAAAATTTGATTTGTTATCTGCTGTGACAATACCATTAGCCGTAGCAGAATTATTAAACAAGGGAGTTTTAACAGTGGCGGCTTCAACCCCAACACCATCACCAGAGTAAACTTTTTGACCATTTAAAAAATAGTCCATGTCTTCAAATATATAGTCACTGCCTATGGCAGAGTTAATGCTAGCTACTAAAGTTTGTCCAAAATCACCACGCGCAGCTATCATCGCAGATCCTGAAATTATATTATATAAAATATTTGAAGTAGATTTCGCAGGGACAGTGTTGTGAAAAAATACTCTATTAATATCAATTATGTCTGCTTCTGTTCCTTTCACAAAATAATCACCAGTATTAATTTGATAGGATATTTCATTTGCAGCTTGTCCAGTTATAGGGACTTCTTGTAAAAGAGTTTGTGAGTTCAGGCTTAATTGCAATCTTTTGTCACCCGTAGAATTTGCCCTATCATAATAAAATAAACCAGCGCTACCAACAGCTTCTCTGTTTAGCTCTAAAAAATTATCTGTGTGGAAAAAATCAGAGGAACATCCTGATAAACTACTCTCTCCAGTAAAAATTACAGAATCATATATCATGGCCTACCTCCTAAGTAATAAATATAGTCTTTTTTAAACTTTTCAGAATTTACACCGAGAACTATTCCAGAGCTACTAATCGCAGGTGTATTTACTATGGTTTCATACAAAGGTTCTTGCAAAACCCCGCTAACCCTACTTAAAGCACCCACCTGCATTTTTGAACCAAATAGCTTTACAGCTATGCTCTCCGACCCAGATATTCCTCTATGCTCTGAAAATTCTTGAACTGCTCCATCTACATCTCTTAATCCTAAAGTTGCAAATGCATCGTCTCCAGTAGGTAGATATTGAAGTGTTCCATCTGGTTTCAAATATCCCACCTCTTCTTTTACAAATGTCTTAATACCACTAGCTGATAAATTGTTATCAAAAGATCTATATATAAAATACCTATCTCCTTCTCCAGTGTTTACACTGCTGGAGTTAAAGAAGTTTCCTGTTAACATATCTCTACCCGTAGCAAAATCAATGTCTCCTGTTATTTCATATCTATATCCTGTTATGCCAGTTTGATATACTGTTGTTTGGCTATATCCAGTTATTCTCTTTTCTGTCTGCTCAGATGTAGATGACTCAGAGTAATCTCCTATCATTCCACTACCCAAAGCAAACATTGCTGATGGTGACGCATATCCAGAAACTAAAGCAAAAGAATTCAAACTAACATTTGATGCTCCAGATTTAAAATATTGCGCCTGATCAACTTCAAGTGTGCCATTATTAGATGGCCTTTCTATAGGCGACCCACCTAGATAAAATCCTGTATTACTTGAGATAGCGGAGGTGTCTACAAAGAACTCATCTTTTTGTATTTTGTTATTTAAGTAATCATACCTACACATTGAAAGCTGATTTGATCCAATAGAAAAAGATACCAAGTTTCTCTTAGATAACTCTAAAGAACTAGATGTATATATAAAATCACCCTGCTGATTAAATCCTTGATAAAAAAGCTTGCCTCTATCTGTTACTCCAAAATTATAACCTTTTGCTCCAGTTATAACATTTCCATTTATGGAAGTTGATGTTTTTTCTAATGATCCAAATAAAACACAGTTTTCTACGTTTGTATTAAAATCAAAATCAATAATAACAGATTGATTTGAATACGGCAAATTACTTGTTCCTGTTACTTTTATATTAGAACCAGTTAAATTTGCGCTATCTTCTTTTAATATAGTTCCAGTTGCAAATTTTTTAGATGAAGCTGGCGTTGATCCAAAAGCAATAAATATACCACTATATAATCCAGTATCTTTTGATGGCTCAGAATTTTCTATAACACTAAAATTTAATGTGCTTATCTGCCTGTTTCCCAAGTGTCTTCCACTCATTCCAGAAAATTCATAATGAATCAAGAGTCTTTCACTGCCTCCGAAAGACTCCTGCATTGCATATTGTATACCTGACTGACTCATATTAATAATATCTACTTGTGTTAAATGATATAGTATCATCATTTAGAGTGCTGCTTTCACTAAAGGTAAATATCCCCGTCAGATGACCGCTTATTACTTCTTTCAACTTATCTAAATTGCCAGTATCACCTTCACAATTTGCGGATACTTGAAATTCACCAGCTGTCCTATTGTTTATTTTTTGTTTAGCGAAACCACCTAAACTTGGAACAATCCCGCTTAACTCAAGTGGTTTTTTGTCAGTTATAGAAACTTTAAGTCCAGATAATGTTCCAGAAGACAAATCAACTCTATTGTCAAACTGAACTTCATATGTTATAGAGCTTTGGCTAGGTTTTTTATTTATACTTCTAGATAAAGGCTCTGGATTAATATAGTCTCCACTAATGTGATATCCAGTAGCATCTCCAGTAAAGTCTTGTAAAGCCTCTACTGCTAAATTTAAAAATCCAGAACCCACAGATAACCCACTAAATTGTTCGTCTACTTGTAAAAATCTACTACCAGTAGCTGGATCACCAGTTCCTAATACATCAAAAGGAGAATTGTATATAAATTCACCATTTACTGTTACATTTACTTTTGAGCTATCTTTGCTCGCTGAAACAGAAGAAGATCTCTTATGTAATACGTTCCCAACTTGATCAATATTTTCTGGATCAGAAAAAACATAATTAAAATCAACTTTATTCGCTCCGCTGTCTATTGTAAAAGATGCTGTTTTAGGTCCTCTCTCTATAAAGGTATAAGCACCACTTTCATAATTTGATAAAGATGAAGCTACAGAATTTATCGCTAATTCTGTTGCTTGAGTTGCTGTGAAAGCCCCTGTATCTATTAACCCATCGTTTTTGACAGCTCCCATGTTCCCCTGAACACTCGCTGTAACATTAACAGTTATACCATTTTCTTTCTCAAATGCTATTTGAGTATTTGAAGTTAAAATACCCTCTGCACCACTTCTAGTGTTGTATTTATATACTTCTGATATCTCATATGAGCTTTGAGCCTTATCTATATTCTCTGATCTAGAAGTTAAATAACCTGTTTGCCCAGTCAAAAATAAAGATAAATTTTGATATCCTCCAATTCTTGAGTTTACAAAATTTCTAGCATTCAAAAGGGCATCATTTCCATCTACCTTCAATCCTTTTGCTGACACCCTATGAGAAGCTTCAACTACATTTCCATCAGACTCACTGAATGACCAAGTATCAATTGGGTCTGATATTCCAAAAAACTCAGAAAATGTTCCAGAACTATATGATTGAAAATTAACAGAATAAGGTAATACGGTTGTTAAGTCTGAATCTGAAAAAGAAATTGATTGAGGTTTTGATTTTAAAAAAACTTTATCTTCTACTGAGTTTGATATTGTTAATGTTTCAAAAGTTGATAAAAGACCACTAATCATTTGCATTTTTTGCAAATCTAATGCTTTTAAATCTTCACCAGTTAAATTTCCAACTAATTCTATCGAGTCAACAAAGTTGTCTACTTTTCCTTTGGCATAGACAGGCTCTACTCCCTGACCAACAAATGGAATTGGCTTTGGGAAACTATAAGATCCATATGTAATTGATTCAGACATTATGCATCTAAAAATAAATAATTTATAGTTCTAGTAGCAGAACCCTCTCCTAAATTAACCGAAAAAACATCTGAAGTTATATGAATAATGTTTTCATCTACTAATTCATTTAAAGATGATGTTTTTGATTCTAATATTTCTTTCGCTCTATTTATTCCAGCAGTTTGACTAACAACTGCATCTGCCCTAACGGTCGCTTTTCCTACAGTTTTTAAATTACTCTGGACTATTTGATCTTCAAGAGTTTCCAAAGCAAGGAATTTATCTATTCTTTTTATTTGGTGATTTTTAGTTAAAGTCTTTTTTAATTTCAGCAAGCCATCATCTGTAGAATTATATGAATCATCAGTAGTAAATACAACTGACTCATTTATTTTCCCATCTGATTTTAAAAAACTAGTTTGTCTGCTTTTTTCAAAATATGGAACTGTAGGGTGGAATAGTCTTTGTATCTTATCTATGTAGGTAGTATTTTCATTTATCCAAGACTGCCTAGAGTTTTTAAATTTTTCCAAAATATTTTTTCCATTAGAATTATATTCTACACTTAAAGTAAACTCATTAAATTTTCCTTTCTTTACTTTTTGACCAGAATAATCAATAATATCTGATTGAGATTTTCTTGGGTCAGTAGAAAATGAAATGCTTAAATTAGCTTTGGTGTTATCTCTAGAGATACCTTTTGTTATAGAAAACGGAGTTCCAAATTCAGCTTCTTCTTCTGATATTTTTAGATCAATGATTGCAGATATGGCTTTAGATAAAATATTTTCAGAATCTAATCTAAGAGCTGTTAAATCTATATTAAATATTTTTGTTAAAAATCCTTTATCATCAATTTGCAAATTTACAGTTTCTTTTTTTCCTACATTTAGAGTCTGATTAATAAAGGAAGTGTCTATTTTCTCAGATAAAGAAACACTTAAATTAATAAGATCATAAGTTTCTGTAATTATTCCTCTAAAGTCTTTATCTATTGTTGCATTTTCTGATATACCATCTTGCTGAAATCCAAAGTTTGGTCTATTAGCAAAATAATAATTAGTTAAAAATGTTTTAGCATTATTTAAAAATTGATCTCCAGCCTCTTGTTTATATTGTATACTAATATTTCTATTGGAGCTGTAATCTGGCCCACTCCTAGAAAAATCATACGATTCAGAAAAGTTTTCTAAAGCATGTGGGTTTGGTATGAATTTAGCGAATTGAGTCCCTGCATATCCATCTAACCTTCTAGATTCTTCTATAGAAATATTAACATTCTCTGATCCGACTAAAGATCCTGCCTCAAAATTGTAAGATGTTATTCTCCCATTTAAATATTCATCTGCTCCTATTCTGGCTGTTATGTTTTGTCTGTTGTAAACACTTGAAATAGCGTCTCTTCCTTTTAATAATGTCGTATCATTTTTTACTACATTAATGTCAGATATATTAATTACATAATTACCTACTACATTATAAGAAAACAATTCCTCTGTATTTAAATAATTGTAACTTATCTCAACAGATGAGGATAATACATTTGTTACTATTAGTGAGGACATTTTTATTTATGATATTATTCTTTCTCAACTAAAGCCATTCTAGCTTCAAGGTCAGATATTTTACCTTCTATGTTATTTATCATAGTCTCTTGTCTACCTACAAATTGTTGCTGTGTATCAATTAATGTATTAGTATCTTTTATAGTATCTGTGATATTTGTGCTAAAGTTTTTAAATGTAGCTAAACCTTTTGATGCAGTTTGTAATTCTTTTGTTAATTCTAATACAATTGTAGTAACATTACCTGCGTCTTCATCTCCCTTGAACATTTTATTTAGATTTGCAAAATTGCTTTTCGCCTCTCTCATCTCTGCACCCAAATTCTTCTGTGCTTCTTCTAACTGATCTATAGACTCTGTATCTCTTCCCGATTGAAGATTTTGCAATTCAGTAATAGCGCCTCCACCAGCTTGACTTCCAATTATATCTCTTGAAGATTGTGTCCCTATTAACGACCTCTCTATAGTTTGGTCTATTCCCTGTAAAACTTCTGCCAACCCTTCATCTAGAACCCTTAAACCATCTAATACGTTTACTTTATCAAAACCTCCTTCAGCTAGTGCAGCTTTAACTTTTTCTAGTTCTCTAGCTATGCCAAGCGCCTCTTCTTCTGTGAAATCTTCTGAACCTCTCGCCTTTCTTTTGTTTTCTGCGCCACCAATAGCTGAACGTAGTGCTTCAACAGATGGCATTATGTTAGATATGTTTGTCCCTCTTTCTCCTTTCGCAATAGCACTGATTTCAGATAGTGTTCCCTTAGTATTACCAGTTCTTATTTCGGCGATTCTTTTTCTATTCTTCTCCATTTCATCACTGGCCTTAACAACTCTGTTAGCGAAGTTCACCGCCGCATTTTCAACTTTTGCTTTTAAGTTGTCACCAGCTTTATTTATATCTTGTTGAAGTTTTTCTAATTCACCCTCATCTGCGCCCCTCCTTTCTGCTCTATCGAATTCAAGTTGAGCATCAGCTCTGGCTTGTTTAGCCACGTTTACGTCTGCTAACATTGCCTTTTGCTCAGAAGCTGCTCTAACAGCATCTCCCATAGGCCCAGTTGCAAAATCTCCCAACTGGGACCTCATTGTTGCTTTAGACAATTGATCTGCTGTAATTTGAACCATATCTTTTCTACCATTAGCCAAATCACTTGTTGCCCTTTGTAATTCTAAATTTGCTCTAAATATTTGTTCCTTAAGAGGGTTTACTCTTGCATTATACTTTCTTTCAGCTTCTGCACTGCTAAACATTTCTCCTGATGCAGCCTTAGCTGCGTCTATTAAAGCTTTTTGTGCATCTTTTATTTTTTTAAGACCTACTGTTTCTCCTTTAGCCTGTGCATCAATTTGATCTGCCCTATTTTGCAAAGCTTTATTATATCTATCTAATAAACCTTGAGCTTGCTCATTTCCTTCGGCAGCAGCTACTTTATTTAAATTCTCTACAACTGATCTATTGAAATCACCCACCGACATCCCAAGGCTTCCTTCTTCTCTAGCTTTTGTCTTACTTTCTATTTTTCTATTATCGACTTCTATGTCTGCCATGTCAGCAGAACCTTGAAAGACTTTATCTCCAGCAAAGGCACCAATAGCTCCACCTATCAAAGCTCCAACAATAGGTATAGGAATAGCAGCCTGACCTATAAGTGCGCCAGCTGCTGCCCCGCCCATAGTCGTTGCTGATTCCTTAATTCTACCGCTCTTTTGTTTGCCCTCTAAATCTTTGTCAAGCAATGTGCTCCCTATTTGAAAAGCTCCAACACCTAGAGTTCCAGCAACTCCCAGTCTTCCAGCTAGCTTGCCTCCTCCTTGCATTAAAAGTTTGTTCCGTGCGGCTTTCCCCCCGATGCCCTTTTTGCCACTCATAGCACCCGCTCTCTTGGCAGCGCTTAATTTTTTTAGATTTCCTTTACCAGCAATCAAATTCCCTGCAAAACCTCCCACTTTTCCTCCAGTAAGCATATTTAAAGTAGCAAATGCTGATAAAGCAATAAATGCCTTATTAGCACCATCAGCTAATTTAACTATAGCGTCTGCTCCCCTTTTTTCTTGCTCTGTTTTACGCTCTATTGATTTTATATTATTTTGCAATGCACTAAAGCTAGTCTTGTCAATCGCAGCTCTTTCTTTTAGTGATTGTATTCTTGATTCAGATTCGTCCTGAATCACATTGTCACTTTGCTCAACACTCGAAGTAAAAGTATTTAACGCTCCCTGTAATAAACCAATCCCCATAAAAAGTCCAATTCCAGCTCCACCTCCACTTCCAGACCCACTCCCGCTTTTACTTGTAGCGCCTTTAGCAAACTTCGGCATAAATCCTCCAGCAAAACCTTTTTTACCTGCTGTAAGTCTCCTCCTTGGTTGTATAGTAAATTTTTTATCATTAGCTAATTTTTTAGCAAAGCTAGCTACACTATTAGCTCCAGCGTTTTCTTTATAATCAAATATGTTTGCCGATTTAGGCGTGACCCCAAAAAGTTTTACTGTATCTGCTCTTTTTTCAGCAGAAACTCTTTTTATATCAAAATCTCCACCATCTACTTTTCTTGCTGGACTTATGCCAAGACCAACATTAACAGCAGCTTCAAAAGCAGCACCAACAGCCCCTCTTAACGCGCCCTTCCCCCCTCCTTGCCTTTGCAGCATTCTTCTTATTTCAGAAGGTTTTGGCTTGCCCAAAAGAGGACGCAATAATCCTGCATAATTTGCTGCACTTTTACTTATGCTATCTGTTACGTTTTTTCTTAATCTTTCATCTTGAGGATCAGCTGCTTGATCAACAGCTTTAGGAACTTTTGGCCCAAATACACCTAATTTTTTACCATACTCAAAGCCCATTGGCTTCCCCCTAAATTTAAATCTTCCGCGAGTTCCAGCAGGTATGCTTCCACTAAATCCAATGCTTGGCACAAGCATCGCAGAGTTTTGTGGGTTAACTACAGCCACATCTTCCATGTCTTGTCCTTTAAGAGATCTTTGTCTTCTTAAAGCAGCAGCTTTCGCATCTCTATCCGACTGTGCAGAACCTCTTCCTATGCCAGCGAATTTTTTAGTGCCCATAAAACCCTTCAAGGCAGAGCCGCTCATTTGACTAATTTGAGCAGGATTTTTTCCTAACATTCCCCCTATAGCATATCTAGGCAAATTTCCTCCTGCATACATAGGTATAACGGCAGAGTTCCCACCAGCAAAGTTGGGTATCTCCATCTCTGCGTTATTCATAACGAATCTTTGCCCGTTTATTCTGCCTTTTCCAAAATGAGCCTGAACATTAGGTGGCGCTCCAAGCATCCTAGCCGTTGCTTCTTCTTCTAAAAATCCTGTTGCAAAAGCCCTGCCTCTTCTACCTCTAGTAAAAACACCTGAAGCAGATACTCCACTAACCCCTCTTGAAGCAGCAGCTGCGGCCAAAGATCGCATTAAAGTAGCTTGAGTTTGCAGAAGAGCATTTTCTCTCTGTATAGCTTGTATAACAGCTTGTTCTTTTTGAGCTTGACTGGCTGTCGTGCTTGCGATCTGCTTCCTTAAGTTTCCATCTCTTTGCAAAAGCCCAACTATTCCAGTTTCAATATTTTTTATTCTTTCGCTTTGTGTTCCTATAGTGAACAAAGATTTAAGGCCATCTCCAGCAAACTTAGCTACTAATTTAAATATTTTAATAAAAGCTCCAGTAAATATAACAATAGCAGGACCACTTAAAAATGATCCTATAGTTTTAAATAAACCTTTTACAAATACATTTCCCTTCTCTGGATCTAGAGCAGAGTCTAAGGCTTCTGTGATCTTGCTGGCTATGCCGACTAAACCCTCAACAACAGGACCGAATGTTATGCTACCTATTTTTTCAGATAAGCTAGTAAGCCCTTGAACTAATGAATTTATTTGAGCCGAAATTGTTTTGTTTAGTGCCGCATTTTTTTCAAAAGCTTCATTCGTTGCATTTGCAGCAGTTTGAGCCGCACCTTTAAATATAGAGGTCTCACTACTTAAATCTTTTAAGGCAGCACTGACTACGTTAATTTGAAAAACCCCACCAGCTAGCTCTTTTATTTTAGATACAACAGTTGGATCTGATATTCCCTCTATGGCTTTTGAAAGAGCATTTAGCTTTTGAATTCCTGTCTGACTAGCATCAATCGCAACTCCTAATTCTTTTAATTCTTCAATTGTTGTTCCGCGCTGTAATCTTGTAAAAATTGATTTAAATGCGTTACCAATAACAGCACCACCTCTGGCCGTCTTCTGTTCAACAGCTGTAACAAGACCAAGCAATTGGTCAAAACTTACTCCCGCATCCTCTGCCGTAGATCCAGCCCGACTAAATGCCTCTGCCAAATCTTGAGCAGAGACAGCAAATGCTGTATCAACAGCAACTAATTTATTTACAATTTGATTAGCACTCAGTCCAGCGGAAGCAAATCCATTGATGGCAGCAGTTAAAGCTTTAACAGATTTTTCTGCATCTAATCCAGATATTCTTGTTAATACCAAAGACGCTTTTAATCTTTTAGCTGTTTCCTCTGCACTTAAACCCTGCCTAGCTAATTCAGCAGCACCATCAGCTACAGTCCCAAAAGCTTGACCAGTTTCCTTGGCTACTGCAAAAATAGAGTTTCTAAATTTGTTAAACTGAACATCAGTTGCTTGGAATATAGAGTTTATCTCTACCAGCTTTTTTTCTACCTCAATAGTGGTCGAAACTAATTTTTTAAATGATTGGGTGACACTGTTCAGAACAGCGGTTGTTGCTCCGAAAGCAAAAACACGCGCAGTAGAGGCGTCTAGAGATTTTTGAAACTCAGAAGCCTGTCCTGTAATTCTTCCTAGAGCTTGCTGAACCTGCTTTGTAGAGGCGTTTAAACTCTGTGGATTAAGACTTACATTTAAAGAAGCATTTAAACTAGTGGGCATATAGTGTATTTTACACCTATCAGCTTAAAAAGTCCTCTGCTTTCAGTTCGCCACCCCTAGCTTTTGCTTTTGCTTTTAAATCACTTACTCCATGACTAACTTTTGCATCATTATGCTCTTTTTCCTCATAATCAATCATTTTTACAGGGTCTCCATATATTTCATCTGGAATCCTAGTATTTTTCATCTTTTGAAATAATGCGTTGCTCAATATTAATAAATTTTTTTGAAAAGATGTAATTGTTGAAAAATTCTTACCTATCATTTTCATGCCCCCACTTTTTTCAGCAACAAATAAATCAAAAAACCCCCCGTGATAAGATGCATTTAGTATGCATTCTTTACTATTGAGTTCGTTGTATTTTTTAAACAATTGTATTGTAATCAAAACCTCATGATCTTCATCATATTCTTTTTTAGTCAAAGACTCGTTAGAATAAACAGAAGAATCAACCATTCTTTTTATTTTTTTTACTTCTGCTGCATGTTCCGCACTATATGAAGTTATTTTAGACCTATCTTCTTTTATGCTCTTGAGTTCATCTTCTTGATTTTTAATCTGCTGCAAAAAGAACTTTTTCTGATTTACATCTTGTATTTTAGATAAAGCACTATTGGATTTTTTTAAAGTCCAACTCAAAGACTTTAATTTCTCTTCTTTGTTTATTGACCAAAATCCTTTTTTTATAGCATGGTCAATTAATTCTTTCTCTGATTTAATTCCAGAATTAATAGATTTTTTTATATCTATCTCAGAAAGATACTCTAATTCAAGCATCCTAACAACTGTAAAATGCTCAAAATAATAGTTTTTATCTTTACATTCTAGGATGCTTTTTCCTTCTATTATTTCAAATAGATTTCTTGAGTGACTAAGATCATTGGCCTTCATCTAAAGACTTTTCGTTATCTACATCAAATAAATCTTTCATAGCTTTATCAATAGATTCCTGATCAGTCCCTAGTTTATTATAGTATATGCTAGCGACCTTAATTAATGTATCAAAACAGTCTTCATACAATTTTTGAGACCTAACAAAAATTGCATCTTCAAGCTGATCGTCAGAAGGGTCTTGCAGACTTATCATATACCTTCTTTTTTGCTCGTAGGAGTCTCCTTCAAATATAGGGAATAATTCTTTTTTTTCATTCAAGGTTTGCTCAAAAAAAGAAAAGTTAAGAACAATCCACTCTATTACTTTAACTTCTGCTTTTGCATCTGCTGTTTGACTAAACTGTGCCCTCATGTTAGTCTCATAATCATGTATAGCAGTCTTTGTAGCAGCGAATATTGCTTTTGCCTCTTTTAGTTGCTCTTCTTGTGCTTCGGTTAAATCTTTAGCTCCTGCAAAAAACTCTATGGTTCTAGAAGCCTCGATATTATCCATAACAGTTTGTTCCATGCCCTCTTGTGTTGTTTTTGAAGTGATACCTCCTATATCACCCATTTTTTTAGACAACATTGCTTTTGTTAAAAAACCAGCATTTATAAATTCATTGAATTTTTGACCGTAGAAAAATTCAGCATCTTCTAAATCCATGATGGAAGGCTTTAAAAAAACAATCTTGTTTTTAAGGGTTTCCTTAACTATTTTGGTTGTTTCTACTGAACCTTTTTTAGTTTTTTTTATATGAGGAACCTCTTTTTCTATAGTCCTTTCGGAGTCGAATGAATACAATTCTTTCATTTATATATTATATAAATAAAAGCATAAATGTCAACTTATAGAGCCACTAGCGTTTAGAGATAAAATTGAGTTCCCATGCTTTGTAAAAGAAATGTGGCTTATCTTATTATGATCTAAGTCTATACCAGTGGTATCGAGACTATTTGCGATGAGTATTTTATCTGAATAGTAAGAGAATGTTTTATTTGTAAAATCATGATGGATCTCTAAATTGAATGGTTCTCCACTTCTATAGCCACCAAAAAAATTTCCACTTTGATCAAATAAATAACCCTCTTTACCAGAAAAAGATATTAAATTAGATGTTTTTAAAGTAGAGCTGTCCAGACCAGTGCTCAATATACTAAATTCAAAACCACTCTCAGGTGAATCCACAGTCAAATCAATATTGTAGATACAGTTTTCATATTCTGGCAGATTTCCAGTTGTAATCATGTTATTATCGGGAAATAGTAAGAAAAACTAACTACTGTATTATCGTCTAAAGATGTTGATTCATCAACTGATTCTAAACAGCAGCCGCTTGTAACGAAGTCTATGACAGATTCATCATCTGTATTTTTCAAATCAATTGTGATTACCCCGCTTTCACAAATTAAACTAGAGATATCCACACCTGTAACTTTATTCTTTACCACATCAAAATTTAAACTTCCTTGAGCTGGCATAATAGGATATCTAAATCTAGGAGTTCTTGTTCCCATTCTTGTGACAGGTTCTCTTTCTATAGAGGTCGAAATGCTAAAGCTCTGTATATTTAAACTAGATGAAGAAATTCCTTCTTTTCCATTTGTAGATGTCGTTATTTCTATATCTTCAGGTCTAAAAAAACCATCAAAGTCATCTGTCGATTGATCATCTTGTGTTAAAGCGCCAGCGTCTGTAAAGGATGCTGCATCACCCTCATATGTAGTTGAACCTCTAACTAAATCTCCAACTGATCCATTTATTTCATAAGAAGTTAATGAAGCTTTAGGTATTGTTGTTACTCCAACATTATCTTTTATTTTAAATTCAAAAAAACCTGTAGATAAAAAACCTGAATCTTGATTTTGATAGGAATATGTTGGGTCAATACCAGTAGCTCCAGTTGATACAATTAAATCATAACTTAATGTAGTTGATTGATTAGAAGTAAGAACTCTATCTACAATATGAGCAGCTCCCAGTCTAGGTATATCAACTAAAGATTTATTAGTAGAAATATTAGCTGATGAAATTGCGGGTATTCGCTGATCATTTACGAAAAGCTGAATATCACTGGAATGAACCCTATCTGCCATACTTTACTTTACACAAAAAAGCCCCGCATTTCTGCGAGGCTTTTTGTGAGATACATTAGATTCAATACTAGCTGCCATCGGCAGAAGAGTATTGACCCTTGCTAGGATCATCAGCAGCTTGATTTTTGACATAGTAATATCCTCTTTCGAAGTTCTTACCTCCAAAGCTACCTCCTGCTGTTGTGCCATAATGATCAGGAAGAGTAGTAGCTCCCCCATTGGTGCAAGCACCTGAATAAAAGAATCCTTGATCAGTTTGGTTATCTCCACCAATTTGAGTAGAGAAGGTAAGTTCAATAGTTTCATTATCATCAAGACCTTGAGCGAATCCTTGTGAATCCATAACAGCTTTTTGCATAATATACCTATGCTTATCAGCTCCATCTTCGCCTTTGACATTTAATGTAATATTGGTTGTCTCGTTTCCAGCAGCACCTGTCAAAATTTTATCAACTTGTCCTTCACTGAAATTTTTCAGTAATGCGCTAACTGACATTGTAACATTGATTGGAAAGTCCAGAGGCTTGGCTACAGCTTTAGCAGAACCAAGAGCTTCAATTGGAGTCCTTGAAAGAGGGACTTCGATAGAAGCACTTTGAACATGCATGTCGCCTAAATCAGTTCCACCAAAAGTAAACTCTTCATCACTGAAGCTAAGAGTCACATCTTCTGGACGAAGAACTAAAACATTCATATTACCAGTGCTGGGGACACCAAGCAAAAGCTGACCAGTATCAGCCCTACCACCACCTTTATTTAAGGATGGGTTGTAAATTCCAGAGTTTCCAGTTTGAAAGGCGATGTTTTCAGCTGTTCCTTCAATATCAACTCTTGGGATTTCTCCAACAGCAAAATTGACCGTATAACTCTCAAAGTTGCAGTTTCCTAAAGCAACAACGTCTTGAGAACGCATTTCCGCAGTTGTGAATACTCCAGTAGGATCATTAATAAAAGATCCATTACAAACACCTTCATTACCCAGAGGCCCACTCTGGGTGGTTCCTGCTGTCGCAAAGGCGTCTTTTCCTTCTGCGTTTGTCAGAACAAACAAATTCTTTTCTCTTTTGTCTGGATCTTCCGCAAGAATACCAGAAATAAACTGATCTGCTAAGACATTCGCTCCTGCAATTCCCTCTGTATTGAACCCTAAATTGAATTCATTTTCCCCATCACCTAAGAAATAGCCAAGTGAAAAAGAAGGATTTAAATCACCAAGCGTGATTGTTCCGATTCGTGCTAACTGACCAAATTCTCTTATATCTTGCCGTCCACCAGCAATATCAATATCAAAAGAAAAATTGTCTACACGATGAAGTTGAGGCGGTTTAACTCCCGATTGAGCTTGGAGGCCCGCAGGTAAGTCACCAATTAGGCCAGTGTTTGAGACATATACCGCTTTGCTTTGAGAGATTACTCTCGTTCTAGATTGATTAGAAGCCATATTAATTTATGTTTAAAGTGAAATGTTTACACTTTCTTACACAAATTTAAAGTCTAGGGAAACGATAAGTGCATAATTCAAAGTCTAAATATCCTATTGAAATGTTCTTATTTAGATTTTCTCTAATTCTTTCTGATACTATTTTTGAAGCATCAACTCTTTTAATATGAGATTTTGTTGGGCTTGCCTGATTTGAAACCAAAGTGTCATAACTGTAAGGATAGTCTTTTATAGAAAAAGAAAATCCATATGGAAAACTCTCATAGGGGATATGGGTCATATCTTCCCTAACCGTATCTCTAAATAATGACAAAACTGAATCTAGAGTATAATTATCGAAAGATAAAACCATTACTCTAACCATTGTTCTAGTATCTTCCTCTCCTCCAAAAGAAAATTCAGTATTATCTGAAGATGCTAAAGATATAAAACAAGCAGGTAAAAAATACGTTGTTTCATCATATTCACTTGTTTTACCATATTGATATGGCAAAGCTGTAGCACTATCTTTAAAATCAGAGTGAATTATGATTTGTGCATCAGTGTCATTTGTTATGTAAGTATTAACTTCTTTTACAGTAGAATTAGCTGTTAAAGGATTGCTTGCAATATCAACACCTGATTCTTGTGGGAATATTAATCTTCCGTTTTCATAATCCGTCAAGACTCCTCCATTAGAATCAGAGTCTCCTGTAATAAAATGGTCGCCTAGAAAAAATCCAGAATTTGGGTTATCGACATTATATTCACCAACTAAAGATCTATATTTACCCTGAAACGCAATATGACTTGATGGTATGTCAGGAAACGAACCAGAAGTAAAAGCATTATCTAAATTAATCTCATAGGCTTTTGACCTATCATTTAGTAGTTTGTTTTCAAACCATAGATAAAAGCTTGATAAAATATTTTGATCAAATTGTGATTTCATCTATCCAACTTTAGCAATTTAGTTTTAAACTCTTTTAATAATTTATTAATATATGGAGTTCTAGTAAAAGTTACACCAGAAGACCTACTTTTGACTTGTATACCTGTTCCAGCTCTTGATTGACCGAAACCAGTAGAACTAAATAAGTATTGTCCTAAGTTTGTCAATCCCCCATCCTCAACACTTTTAACCCAACTTTTTCCTGTCATCCAAGGAATTGGAGTTAATCCATATATCTCTTCAATACTCGGAATAAAAAAAGTTACCACATATAGACCAGCATTGTTTCTCCTTCTGACTTTAAATCTTATTTTTTGATTAAATATTTCAGATATAACATTAGTTGGATCATCACTTGAGGAAAACCCTATGAAAGAAAAAAGGTTTCCATACCCACCCAAAGTTCCACTAGTATTGCTTGCTCTTGGCCCAGCGTTTAGCTCTACTGTTATAGGATGGGCTTTAAATTGCTGAACTAATTCTTTTTGTCTTTGTTCTATTTTAGGCTCTATGACTCCTCTAATAGCCATAGCCATGCTTCTACTATTCGGTGAATCAACAGTTAATTCTCTGAGAAGCTCTTTGGCATTAATTGTTACTACTGGTCTTGATACAGATATAAAATTTTTTTTAGCCATTAGTTCTCACGTTTTAAAAATATAGAATAAAACTGAGCATCAAATGGGCCTATAACTTTAGCATCTCCATCAACAATAAATAATTCTTCATCAACCTCTATTCTAGAACAAATTTTTATCTTTTCGTATGCGTCAGATTTTACTTTGATCCTTATTTGACCTTCTGACCCAATAAGATTCATTTGACCATTTCCATCAATAATATCCTCTTTTTGCTCATTTTTATAAAAAATACGAGCACTAAAAGAATGTCTTGTTAATGTTTCCTCTGAGGAAATCTTAGATACATTTTTATTTCTTCCGTAAAGTGGATTGAAATTTAACTCAGCTGGAACGCTACTAGCCTCCTTTACATAAACATATATTGTTCTTGCAAAAGTATCATGAACATCATTCAATGCTGCATTTATAGCTGTCTTTTCAGCATCTGTTAATAATGAAGCCATTTTATGTGAGCTTTCCTGACAAGGTAAATGTTCCGTCAATACCTGCTACTTGAACGGGGGAAGATTTTTGATAGTTATATTGAAATACAAGGCTATCTAATCTTTTCGAGGTTTCCTCAGATAACTCTCTATATGTCTTAGCAACAGAATTTTTATTTTGCCTTTGGATTGTAGTATCACCTTCTTTCAAGGTAACCCAGTCCACAGAATCAGAGTAAGTAAAAGATCTTAAAGATTCTCTAGCTGATTTTTGATAATACCACAGCTCATAAAGGGTAGTAAAAATATTCTTCTCTATAGGAGCCATGCCTGAATCTGTTCCCTCTAGAACTATAGCTCCAGTGCTATTTACCTGAAAATGTTCATGAGTTAATCCATTTAGCTCACCAATATTTGTTTCCAACCATCCTGATACAAAACCTATATTATAGTTTCCAGTATCATTAGGAAAATCAAATGTTACTATTTCATCAGCTAAACTACCCAAGTCATTCATTATTTAAAAACCTTCTTTAAATAACTTTACAGTAGATTCGTAATCTGGGGAACTTGGATCTAAAATTGGTTTAGCAGAACCCTGAACAGTGACGTTGTGTTTTTGCACATAAAAGTCAAAAGATTTCATTAAAGACTTCCTAAGTAGGTGCATATTCCTTTCTCTTGGAATACCTACTCTTGCAGCCAAATCTGTGAGATCTGAAGCCGCCATGCTCTCAAGCTTTGTCTTAAATATATCTCTATGTAATGTTCCATATGGGTTCATTCTAGGCATCCCCAAAAGATCTTCCAGCTCTTTAACTTTCTCAATTTCTTTCTCTTTTTTACTGCGATCCTTGCCATCAGTAACATCAAATTCTTCTAAATGCTTTTTTTCAACACCCTTTGATACTGGCATTTCAGGAGTTGCTTTTTTCTTTGATGGTTTCTTCTTACTCATATTAGATAATATGTAAAAGTGTTAAAATATCAATAAAAAAGAGCCGCCCCTTTCGAGGCGGCTCTCTTTATGAGTAGCGTAAGCTGATTACACAGCCAAGCCAACCAGAGCCTTATTGTTGATACAAATACGACCCTCTTCGACTTTACCGTAGTAACCAATCTTGTTCTGACGAACAGAGAACTGATCATCGACAAGAACTTGCAGCTCAGAAGGCGATCCCTCGCCAACAACCACAGGACGGATAAGAGCTTCCTTAGCGCGATCAACACCGATGAGAATCTCATCAGCTGCTTGCGAGAAGGTTCCGCCGCCACCACCAGCGACTGTAGCTCCCTCAGAAGTAACAACTGCTGCGAACAGCTTGTTGAACCTCTGGTTAACTCCCATTTCATTAACCTCAGTGATGTTAATTCCATAGAAGCTTGGAAGACCAGCTGCGCTGAAAAGCTCTTGACGAAGAGCCTCTGGTGCCATCTGCCCATCAGCAGGAGTTCCACCCGCAGGGGCAGCAGCCGTGTTGATTGGGTTGTAAGCCATTGCACGAAGCTCCTCAGTCATTTCTGGAGAGACCAGAAGGTCAGTAATTCCAGACTTGATGCCACCAACAGGGGTGCCACCGCTGAACGAGCTATTCATGCGCTTACTAAGCGTGATTAAGTTATTGAAGTCTGCAAGGACAAAACGATTCTCCGTGTCAGAAGCGATAATGCTTCCACCAGCGGTAGATCCAGTTCCAGTTCCCTTGACCAGAGCGGTCGCAAGGACGTTGAAAGCGGTAGTCGTTTGCTTAAGTAAAACTTCTTGAGCCATCCGAGTAAAGGTCTTGCTAACAACGTCAAGACGCGCCTTACGGACATACTTGCGATCAAACGCAAGAGCACTGTCCAAGTTGTAAGTCGTGAACTTAAGCTCGTTGTGAGCAGGAAACACTTGACTGTAAGGAAGGCCACCAGCAACCTGCTGAGAATACACCTCGATGTAGTCCTCATCAGTAATGTCGTGGAAAAGATCCAAAGGCAAGGATGGGTTATCATCTTCACCATAAGAAATCGTGGTATACAGATTTCCAATGGTAGGAGCGTTATTGATAACTTCAGACACTACAGGTCCAAGCAGTTCTGCAACTGCCGCCTGTGCCTCATAAGCCTCTTCACGATTATTAGATCCCATAGCTCTGATAAGAGCCAACTGATCTTCAGTTCTTTTAATTGTGATTTTCATGATCGTAAAATATTAGCAGCGTAGTTTAAGAATTGCGTAAGCACCAGCGAATGCATCAGTAGTGCCTCCTTGTGATTCCCTCAAGCCAGTGGCAATGAAGGTTCCAATAGAATGTGCGTGATGAACATGATGGTTTGCTGCTGTATCAGCAAGACCAGTGATAGTTCCGTCAACTGCTGGCATAGCATGAGAGTTGATCGCAGGAGCAACTCCGTTTGAAAGACCTTTTACGTTAATCGTAAACAGACCCCGAGTTGCCACGGGGACGGCCTCTCCAGATACAACAGCCTGAAGCTCTTCTTTTTTCTGAGGATAATACAAAAGATTCTCCCCATTTTCATCTTTGTTGCGAACATCGCGCAACATGATTCCCAACGCCTTGACGCCAGCACCTGTATCATCACATTTGGTAACCTTATAGGGAACCTCTGGATACAGCGAAAGCGCTTTAGCTTGCACGTTAAGGAAGGAATCAGAATCCCCCCGCTCAACATACTTGACAGGATCATCAGTAAGATTAGCAGCACTAATCTTAACGACAGTTCCCGCCGCGCCCGTTTCATCATCGAGAGAATAGAAGTTGATAACATCATTCTCGTCGTATTGACGAAACGGCAGTAAACGTGTAATTTCGTTAGCCATAATTTGTTTTAGTTAGTTAGTTAGTAACTTCTACAGAGAAGTTCTTCTTGAGTCTCTCGACAAAAGAAATCTGTTCGCTTGCGTCAGCATTGTTGTTGGGAATAGAGGCTTCTGCCTCCTCTGCCTCAACTTCAAGCTCTTCTTCACAACACTCTTCTTCTTCAGCTGCCTCTTCTTCGCCACCCTCTTCAGGATCACGGCTAGCTACAGCTTCATCAATGCGAGCTTTAATCTCAGCCTCTTGAGCTTCGATATTGCTTTTAAGCTTATGTGCAAAAATGACCTCAAGCTTTTCCTTATAGGAATTAAAATCTTCTTCAGAAGAACCGAGTCCTTTCACTTCAGCAGTAACCAGAGCGAGTTCTTTCTCGTTCAGGTCGTAGTCGCTGTCGATGAAGTTCATGCGATCATTAAAGAGATCAACCGCAGCTTTAGCTTCGACTTCATTCTTAAGAGCATCTAGTTCTTCTTTTGTTTCCTTAAAAGAGCTTTTAAGCTCCTCAAGCTCTGCCTCGGCATTAGCCTTGGCTTCCTGCTCAACTTTAATCTTGGAGGTCCAAGACTCGTTGTGCTGGACGAGAGTATCACGAATGCTCTCGCCCACCGATTTAGCCTCAGAGTCCTCCTTCACAGCGGAAGCAACACTCTTAGTTAACTTAGTAATAAGTTCTTCGAATTGTTCGTTATCCATATTAAAAATGTTTTTTAATTTGTCTGACTTTACATTAATATTAGCGTTTCGGGAAATTTTTTCTAATTTTTTATTATTAGATTCATCTTCCTCAACATATATACCCTTCACAGCAGCAGCAGGGTTTCTAGTTAACGCTGCTCCTAGAGGGAATGTTTTGCCTACAATTAATCTGTTAACAGGGTTACCTTTAGGGTCTACGCCCTTACCACCTAAACCCCTGATATATTGTTTTAGGTCTTCTTTTTCGGCACCCGTTGCAATGGTTGAATCTTCTAAAAACTTTGATCCAACGGCGACCTCAAATTCTTTGAATGCCAACTCCCAACTTGTCGATATGCTTTGATATGATTGATCGTCTTCTTCTGAAGCTGCAACAATCGCATCAGCAAGTTTTGGGTAAACAGATTTATAAATTAAACCTGCTGCATTCATAAAGAATGGCTCCTTCTTGTCGGCAAAGGATTCAATATCGTTATTTTTAAAGTCAAACTCTCGTTCTGAGAAGGACGCATTAATCATGTGGCCGACGATCTTATCTTTTTTATGCTCAATATTAATTGGCTTATTGATAAATCTTTTTATAGCAGCTATAGCAGTCTTTGCATCAATGCCATCGCCATTTTTGTTGAACTCATTAACTTTTGCTAAGTTAAAAACAACTGGCAATACATCAATATTCTGATCTGGATCGAAATCATCTGGAAGCAAGTTAGCTGCCGTCTCTTGAATATTACCTTGAGACAGGCCAAATGATTCAAACTCCTCGTCTTTTATCTTTCTTACCGAGGCTTCAAATTGGCAAATTTTAAAATCATCCAATGACATACTTTTTCTTACACAGAAATTTGAGTTGAATGATATAAAATTGCAGAAGATAGATCATCTAGTTGATGTTGACACCCTAGCTCAAGAACTTTGGAGTGAACTCCAAGCTCAGTAATTTTATCTAAATCACCTACAATCTCAGCTAAAGCTGGCTCCCATTCATCTTTTTCTTTTGCTATAACAATTGATTCACAAACTTTTGTAACCATCTCTTTTTTCTGCTTGGACATTCTTTTAAGTCCAAACTTAGAAGCAAATTCTCTAAATGCTAAAAGCTCGAATTCACCTAGCATCTTGGTAGCCTCTACAATATTTTTCTTAGAGTAGGATGAGTTAGAGACTCCTATTGGCCTACCACCAGATGGCGATACAGGCTGATCTTGTTTTGGCTCTGGCGCATCATCATTTGCTTCGTTATAAAGGTTGATAGTATTAACTAAGGGCATGTAATGACCTTTTTCTCTATCATCTACAAATTTTGTTTGTGCTGCATCCATGTCCTTAGACTCTGGGAACACGCCTGTATGAACGACCTGCATACCTTGCTCTGGAGTCAACACACCAAGCTCCATGAGCCTTGTGGCGAGCTTAGAAAGGTTGTTGTCATCCATTGTGTCAGTTTTAGCAAACCTAGCTTCAGGAAAGTTTCTAAGGCCAGCAGCCTTACAAACTCTTCTTATCTCTGGATTGATAAAATCATTTAAGAACGCTCTACGAGATTCTTCTAAACGCTGAAAGAAAACTTTCATTTTAATTTGCGTATCAGAATATTTAGAGTCTCCAATAAGAACATTCTGCAAGCCCTCTTCGATATCTTTGTTAATTACAGCATACTTTTCAGGTCCAACAACCTTACGGATATCTGGAATGATAAAATCAGCTTTTGTTGTATAGTCAGATACAAGAACTCGACCCACACTTTGATTTTTAAATATTTGCTGCATTGCTGCCAAGTTCCTGTGGTTTACCCCACCCTTGTCTGGTTCGTTGCCCATAGTCACAAGCAACACAACATTTTCAATGGATCTGCTAATAGCCTGATCAATATTTTTAAGCTCTATCTTTCTGTTAAGGTCATCAAGGACAGAGTATCCAACTGGTATTGCTAAAGGCTCATAGTCTTGTTTCTTAGAGAATATTACATGAAGTAACTGTGGATCTAATTTTATTTGAATCCTAGTCATAGAATAGGAGTTCTTACCTGATTGTAGGGCCACTTGAATGTCTGGAGGCAATGACTCAAACATTTCTTGTTCATGCTCTGTCTCTGGCTTCTGTAGCCTAGAAATCTCAAATGGAGTTAAGACCTTGAAATACTCATAACCACTAAACGATACAGACCCTTTTGTAGCAATGTCGGTGGGATTAATCAGTAGGTATCTGATTGGTATTTCTTTTCTGACACTAGCCCCGTAAGCCTCTAACATTTTTTGTGAGTTCTTCAGTGGGATCTTCCCGTCCATCCTGTAAAAGAAAACATTGCCAGACCTGTAATACTCTCTAAAGTATTGTTCTTTTAAGTTGTGTATTCTGATTCTTTTGAACCAAGCATCAATAAACCTTCTTGATTTGTCATTACCGCCCTCAAGATAAATTTCAGAATCTGCGAACTCAGAGAGAAGATCTACAGTCCCTCTAAAAGATGAAATATTAAAGTAAGCTTTCTGACAAAGTTCTACCGCTTCTTTAGCATCGGCAGAATCTTTTTCATAATTAAACGGCAGGATTCCATTTTTAATATTTTCAAACTTATTCCCTAACCCATTAACTGCTACAGAGTTTGTTCTTGCTTGAGTCCTAGATGTAGGCCCATCTAATCTTGAAGCTTTGCTAGAGCTAAATATAGGCTCACCTATGAGTTCTGGGATGAATTCATCCTCTTGATTTAAAAGTCCTTCAATTGGAGATTCTTTCTTGTTGAACTTTTCCCAGTATTCTGATCTTTTGGTATATTTGCGAGCCATATCAAAGTTTACACTAAAGTTATAAAAGTAACTTTTAAACTTTTCAAATCGCAAATGGAATAAATGTTCCTTGAGGTTTTTCTTCTACCGAGGCGTTTTCTGAATCAAAAAATACTTTCGCATACCAATTGCCTAAAACCAAAGCAGAATAAGAGTCTTTTCTAGCTCTATTAGGCCCTTTCTGTCTTCTGAGATTTTGAGGCAAGTTAAATGACTGAGACCCCTGTGGGTTAGCTATGACTTCAATGTTGGCACATTCTGACTTTGTAAGTTCAACAACATACTTTTGATGGTCAAGCAGGTCTATCATCATTGCACCTTTAGAAGCTTTGGGCGCTTTTATGTCCCATTTTAATTTATCAATAGGTATATTCTTTTTTCTCTGCTCATCAAAGTGAGAGTCTATCGCTCTAGAGGCAAATAATATTCTTCTATGGTCTATCGCTGCTTGTAACATCTCATTAGCGTTTCTAATCCAGTTGGATGTAGGTTTTCTGAGTATGCAGTAATTTTTTTCTCTTACGTTATATTGATTCTTAAATGAGATAACATCTGAGTTCCAGTTTTCTGGTTTTTCTAAATCAGCCTCTATAACCCCTATCTTAACACTTTTGGATTTAAATAGTGCGCTTTCGTTACAGGAGTTTATAAACTGGACTCCTCCATTATAGTCACCGCATATACCAACAATATTAAAATGTTCTATTAGATATAGGAAATACTCCATGTGGTGCTTTAGAGAAACACCAGCTATAGCATAGCTGTGAACTAAGCAGATCTTTTGAGTGTCTCTGTCTAACTTGAAAACGTGCATCGCAAAATGATCAGCACTTGTGTTACCCGCCCAGTTGGGGTCAAACGATAACAAATATTCATCACTAGGATTACCCACCACCTCCACTGCTGGAAGTTCCCCATCAGGTATCGTGCAAGCCGCCATCTTTGATAATCTAAAGTAGCCATCACTTTCATCAATAAATTGTGCTCCAAACTCACGCTTGAACTGCATCTCGCTCATTGTAGCCTTCGCCTGTTTAAGCAGGTTTTGATCATACAATCTTGGCGGGGCGCAGTCGTAACTAAGCTGCATTATTAGTCTATAAGCATCATCTTTAAATGAGTCCTCCTCTTCACCTTCTTTTACAGATAATCCATGAATTAAGTCCTCATATTTTTTATATAACTTATACATATACTCAAACTTAAATGATGGAGATGAAAGAATTATTAACTTGTTGTTAGGCCAAATATACCGATCATCTTCTGTCATCTCGCCTTTGTCGATTAATTTGGATTCTAAATTATACAACTCTTCCCTTTCGATAGGATTCTCTACCACACCAAGGAAAGGTATGATAACTTCATTGAAAATCTTTTCAGGGATTGTCAAAAACTCATCCAAGACAATTCTGTTGAATCGAAATCCACGCAACCTCTCACCGTTAGCTAACGGCAGAGCTATCGCTCTAGCTTTGCCTAAAGTTAATGTCCATTGGTCAGTTCCCTTCTGTATTTTAAATCCACACTCTTTAATTAGGCTGGCTTCGGGTTTGCTAACAATATCCTCCATCTTTTGGAAGATTTGCTTTGATTGCCTAAAGCTACCTGCAATAACACCTATATTTGAATTAGGATTGAGTAGACACTCCAGTAGGACATAGATCGCGGTAGAGAACGTCTTAGACATACCACGCGAGAAAACGAACATGGAATAGTCTGACACCATCATGCCCTTGATAGCCATCGCTTGAAATGGGAATAGCTTAACTCCTAAGAATAGCTCAGAAGTAAATGCTATGTTGTTGCGTAAGAATTTGTATAGCAAATACTTCGCTTCTTCTTCTTTGATACCGCCATCAATCTCTTTTAGAAAATTGTTAAGCTCTTGAGAAGAATGCTCAAGACGATATCCTTGTTTTCCTTTTGTCCAAGACATTTATTCTATCGTTTATAAAAAATTGTAAATCAACATCCCATAGCTTATCGCCATGATATAAGATTCGCGGTATAATCTTCTTCGCGCCCGATCTATTGTGCGCAAATATGATTTGTATGTTTTTGGGGTAGTCTATAATTAAGCTTCTTATGTTGTGCCATAGATAACCAAGATTAGACTTAAACTTGGAAGTCTTATTGTCTGTTTCTAGTTTGTCTATGGTTGTTTCTGCTACAACAAACATATATGACCCAAATTGAACACAACGATCCATCTCTCTCCTAAACCTCTCGATGTCCTTGCCAAAGGTTTGCCTAAAGTCATCCTGTGACTTGCGGTCAACAAATGTTTTTGTATATAGGTCACCTCTGGCTGTATAATCGCCAAAGTCTAACTTATTGGTAACAGAGTCCTTAAACTTGAGGGGAGCCTTCTCTCTAGTGTCTGTAAACAGAGGAATGGTAGAATAATCATACTTCCAGAAATCTTTTGGTAGATTTGACTTAAAGTAATTCTCTACTCCAATGTCATCCAAGAAACTAGAATAAGAACCCCAAATCTTCTTGTAGTCTGCTATGTTAGCCATATTGCACAAATCATAATAAAGGTTCGGGGGCGATACCTTTATTTCTTTTAGCTCAAACTTTTCTTGCGCTTTCGCTTGTATGTATGTTTTGACATCCTCTCTTGGAGACTCGTCAATCCAGAGCTTAAAATTACGGTGACTATTAAAGTCATCCCTAAAATACCTATCATAAGATTTGAAAGCAAGTTTTTCACCAGTGTATAAATCCTCCTTGTTATAATGCTTAACATAGTAATCACCTATGGTAAGCGTGTGAGCTTTTAGGTGCGCGTGGAAACTACGCTTGTTATCAAACTGTTTACCACATTCTAAACAAGTAAACTCCATTACAGCATCTCCTTTTTAGATATTCCCAAAATACGAGCTTTGTATTCGTCCATAGACTCAAGACGGTCAGCTTCTTCCTCGATCAGCTTGTTCTGCATCTCTGCCATCATAATCATGCGATCACGCTCTTCCTTCTCTTGGAATGCTTCAACTAACGCAGCGATACTCCCGTTCTGCTCTCCTCTTGCCTTTAAACGCGCCTGACGGCTTCCGTTGAGGTCTTTAGTCAAAGATTCGATTCTCTTCTCACATTGGTTCAGCTCCTCACTGGTGACCTTTATAAGCTCAGTAAGACGCAATGTCATATCACGCTCATTATCAGTGTCGTTGAGCATTGTGTTCAGTCTGTCTATTCTTTGTTGAATATGTTTCTGTCTAACATAGTTTGTGCAGACAGTAATATACAAATTTAACTCATCATTAGTCAAATCAGGCTTATCCCAGATTGTTCTGACAAATTCACTCTCAAATAAGTCTCTGTCAGCTATTATTGAGTATTGATTTATAAAATGCACGAACCTCGGACTCTTCAGGTAGAAGAGCAACTTCTCACACATCTTTTTTTGTTTTGTTTGTATTGTTATTTCATCGAAGGTTTGACCAGCCCAGTCATTTACCTTCTTAATAGCTCTAGAAAGCGATTTGGGAGGCGACCACTTGTCGTTGGTTATCATCTCATTGTCATCGACTATCTCGGGTCTGTATCGACGTAGGAACTCCATTACGGTCCTATGCTGTTGAGTAAGAGGTTGTATATCTCTGTCTTTAAATGTTAGCCTCGTAATCTCTAGAGCATTCATGCCTCGCTCTACGTTGTTACCCATCAAAAATTGTTTCTGTTCGGGTGTTAGATCAATTTCTTCGACTCTAGCTACTAAAGTAGTAGTAAAATCTAAATTATTTTTAATTAAAAACGCTCTAACAGCTCTTCCTTCTTTAGATCTGCCGTCTAACGACGAATTTTTAAACACAGTTTGCGTAATGTGCTTCAAATCTGGATTTTTATCGAACTCATCGGCGATTTGCTCCTTCTGATCCTCTGTTAACTCAAAATCACTCATAATATATCGTTATCCTTCATTATCTTAAGGGCGATTATATAAAATTTCTTTTTTAAATTCGCCATTTGTTTATATCTTGGTTTTTTTCTCTTGGAAGAGTCGGCTTTGAACCCAAATTTCTTTGCAACATCATTCTCATCAATGTTTTCGATGTATAACATAAAATATATCTTCTTGTGCTTTTCACTTAACTGATCCATAACAAGATTATGCAACTTCATCGAAGAACCCTTATAATCTACAAAATCCTTTATTGTAGCAGTCCCCGTCGATACTCCTTCCTCTAAAGCAAGTGGTAACTTCAAATTGTAAGCTTTTTCTTTTTTCTTCTTCCACTTAGCGAATTCTGCACAAGTTTCATCTTGTTCCTCACTTTTTGTATAATCACAAAATGTTGCCCCCATATTATGAGGACATCTCAAACAAGGCTTGGCGAAACTAGAATAATTATTACGAATCAGATTCTTTATCTGATTTGATATAATCATCGAAGCCCAAGGCTTGAATGGTCGAGACTGATCCCAAAGGTGCCACTTCTTAAATATATGTAAGCGTATTATTTGACAGACATCATCATAGTCCATCCACGCCAAGGCGCTTAATTGCCACTTAGGTCTATATTTTTTTAGAAGTTCTTCTAGATCATCACGTTGACTGTCAAAATTATGACTCATCAATATCTCTCATACGAGATGAGGCACAATCCTGAATAGTTTTGTCTAACAGAGCTTGACCATCTGGATCTTTAGATGCTGGTCGCTTATAATCACCTCTAGGCATATTTGCCTCTGAAGAAGTAACGGAACTCCAAAGTTGTCCTAAATTAGTTTTCTGAGTGGACACTTCTGCCACAATCCCCCTCTTCAACTTATTTAAATCTAAATCCAACTCATTTTCCTCTTCAGGCTCTTGTTTTTTGGAAGAGGTCGATAATGAAGCTATGCCTTGCCCACAACTTGAGCAAAATTTTGGCTTCGTGACCTCATACAAGATTTTAAATCCACATGATACACAAAAAAGTTTGTTCATGGCTAATTTTATTAATATATATCGCTTTTTTCAATTTTATCTACTAAGTAGCTTATGATCTTATCTCTCATAACGTCATCCTTAGTAAACTTAAGATGATGAATGCCATATGAACGGCTTTCCTCATCATCGAACACCTTGCAGAATTTACTGAACCCAGTAGAGTATATATCACTCTGCATTGTATCCCCGCATACAAACAACGTAGTATTCGTGCTGATTCGCGTTAATACTGTTGTTAGTTCTTTTACTGTCATATTTTGCGCCTCATCAACTATAACAACCTTGTTCTTCCAAGTCGCACCCCTTAGAAAGTTAATCGGGGCCGCATCTACCGCATCCCGCTGGTCTAATTGATGTCTCTCATGGTCACTTAAAAGTTCACTCAACTTATCTTCCAACGGACCAATATAAGGATTAAATTTATCATCCATGCTTCCTTTCAGAAAACCCATCCCCTTCTCCGCACTCTCAGCCAAACTCCTTAAATATAGGATCTTAAGCAGAGTGTCCTGATTGTGTTTATATATTGCTGTATACACTGACAAAAATGTCTTAGCCGTCCCAGCTGGTCCACTAATAAATACTACCCGCGTATCGGGGTTCCTCATGATCTTATGGAATTGACTCTGTTTTTCTGTAAGTTCTATATGACCTAACAAAAAAGAGTTTTTATATTTATATGACATATATGTTCTTTTTTACACGAATAACTGAATGGGTGCCTACTTGTTTATAGAATTCGCCACCCCCCTGCGCGTTGCGCGTCAAGTCAAAAAGTCAATATTCTAAAAAAACCCTACCCTGCCTGCCCTGCAAAAAAAAATCACTTTTTATGCGATTAGGGCTTGCGCTCAACAGGATCTGTAGTATAATGCTCACATGACTAAGACAAAGACCACCTACAGAACCACCATCGACTTCCTCAACGACTGCGACACAGTGATCTTCGAACACGAAGGTGTCGAGCACGAGGGAGAAGTCACCTTGCACGATCCTGAGATCCACGAAGATGACTGCCCAGAGGGGCACGTTTACATTCTGTTTCCTGCCATCGCAGGACAAGAAGAGTATCCCTTCGGGATGCCAGTCCACGAGGACGACATAGTCGCTAAGATCGACGAGGACGGCGAGAGGATCGAGCTGTAGGCGCTAAAAAAAAAGAAAAAAAAGCGCGATTCCCCTTGCGCCCACGCTAAAATCAGCTATAATATCCCCATGACTCAGGAAGACATCATGACCCGCCCGACTGACAACTACTACGTGGTGACCGCTGCCTCACGCGCCGACTCTATGAGTCGCGTGCTGGTGGGTGGCACCGTGAACAAGCCGCTTGCCCTCGCTATCGGAGAGCAGCAGATCGCTGGGATGGTGAGCGGTTTCGCCTCCCGCGCCGAGGCACTTGAGACATACCCCGAGATGCGCGGCGACCTCATCCCTCGCCCTCTCCCTCTTCCTACCCTGTAATCACTAACAAGTAATCAAATGAAACTCACATTCCAATACCTCAAACAGTTCACCATCACCGCCATCGTGTTCACTCAAGCCATCTCCCTCATCATACTTGGGTTGATCTGGTGGTTCAGTGGTTCAGCAGCAGCAGTCAACTACATCAAGACGCAATACGTGGGCGACTACATGAATCAGGAGGGCCTAGTTCTCTGGCTTACAGTGTTCGCGCTTCTTGGGTCGCTCTTCTGCGCCCCCATCGCTGCCTTTTTTCACTGGCGCTCTGATCTAGCCCCAATCCCTACCCACAAAAAAAAAGTGCGTGGCTAGGTAAAAAAAATCTTGACATCCGTCTGTAGGGTGTCGCTGTCATGGGAGGCCCCGTTCCCCGCTTGGGGGGCGGGGCTAACCCGTTGCCTCAAGATCACAAGTCATAACTCGTTGACACTCAAGGACTTACGAGGGCGCGGCCCCCGCAAACTCGTAACTCGTTGACGCTCAGTCAGTTACGAGGGTAAAAAAAAGAAATAAAAAACGCATTTAGGGCTTGCGGTTAGGCGCAGCTGTGCTAGTATTCCCCCATGACAGTAACTGAAACTACCCCTCGCCCCCGCCCGTTTTTCATGGTGATCCGCCCGAGCCGCGTTCACGCGGGCTTTTGCCTCCTCTGGTGTGGCGAGGACCGCCATGATGCCCCCTACGGCCACCCGATGGCTTTCGCTTCCCGCGCCGAGGCGGTCGAGGCGTATCCCGATTGGGAAGAGGAGATCATGACCTCCTAAGTCACTAAGCCTCAATGAGTTATGAGGCGCGGCCCCCCGCCGCCTCGTAACTCGTTGATACTCAAAGAGTTATGACTTAAGTTCTAAAACCGCATCTTTTACTATAGGCTGTCAAGTCAAATATTTGGCTATTTGCTATTTGTTGTTCTAACCTGCAACCTGAATTAAAAATGATTTTTTAATGAAAAAAATGTTGCGTAGTCTGCGGTTCTGGCTATACTGTGGACATGACAGTTGATCAGGCACTAGCCAAACTAATGAAAGCAGAAGCTGCACTTGAGGTTGAGCGCAATAAGCACAACGCCCTTCGGATGGACATATCGGGAGTGCAAGGCCAGCTCAGTGTTGTTACTATGTTCTGCAAGGACGAGTCTGCTAAGTCAGACCTAAATGACTCCATCAAGAAAATCCAAACTGCATTAAACAATGATCAATAGAATAGACCAGATTCTCTCGAATCTCCAGTGCGCCGCCGTCGATGGTGGCTTTAGCCTGTCCGTCAAAGACGGGGAAATCGTTGCCAAGGATCTGATCTCTGAGCAGCCTCTTGAGTTTATCGTCCGCTTCACTGGGGACGACATCTCTGATGTATCAGTAAAACCACTAACAAAAAAGTAACATGGGACTCGACCAATACGCCTACAAAGTAAAGCGCAAGTATGCGCCTACCACTAAGACTTCAACCGTAAGAACTACAGAGTTCTTTTACTGGCGCAAGCACAACGCCTTGCACGGTTGGATGGAGAATCTATACAACGGAAAAAAACTAGAGGATGGCATCAACATAGACAGCGATGACTTCAATGGTGTCGCTGTTAAGCTGGAGGAGAAAGACTTGGATAAGCTGGAGCAGGATGTCATGACCTTCAACTTGCCTCAGACCGCAGGTTTCTTTTTCGGTCGTGACAGTGTGGGTGATGAATACCAGAAAGAGCAGACTCTTGAGTTTCTCAAGAAAGCTAGGAAAGCACTTGCCGAGGGTTTCGAGGTTGAGTATAACAGTTGGTGGTAATGGAATCATTCAAAGTATACTTAAAAGAAGTCCACTGGCAGGAGGTGCATGTTCACGCTACCAGTAGACAAGATGCAGTAAAACGTGCGCGTGATGGGGAGGGTGACTATGTTGGTGCTACAACATACGACCACACAATCGAAACAATAAGTGAACACAGGGTAGAAGAACTGTAGAAACTCTCAACATCACTTTGACAAAAGATGGAAAACCAATACAGTAGTATAACAAAGCAGGTAATCAGGTTCGGCCCAACCGACGAATTCCCCTTCCTCTTAAACTTAACTATAACTTCTAATGACAAGCGCACTTGTTCTTTTACTGTTCATACTTTGCAGTCCGATGATACGTGGTCTGCTGCACTTCCCCAATGGCTCTTCACTGAGGCAAAGCAGAAAGAAATCAGGCTTCTGCTTAATCAGCTATGTCAGAAACATGCTCTGAAAAAGTTCTCGTAACTCACTGATACTTAGTGGGTTACGAGGCGGGGGCGGCGCCGCCCTCCTAACTCGCTGATACTCAACGAGTTATGAAAGTGAAAAAAAAAGAAAGAAAACGCTTGCACGGTTAGCTGACTGTGTTACTTTCCCCACATGACAGATCTACATGACTTCATCACCGTCCGCCCCGAAGAACTCATCGACTCCCTCGCGGACGGCCCCCGCGAAGGGCAGTTCAACCCGTCACCCGAGGAGGTGCAGGAGTTGTTCGCGCAGATTCACGCGGAGGAGCACCCCACCCAGTTCTCGACTGACGATGACGAGCGCGACGAGATACCGATGCTCAACACGGAACTTGCAAAAAGATTCGTTCCGTAAGTGATTAATACTCAAGGGGTTACGAGCCGCGCCCCGCCGCCCCCTCGTAACTCCTTGATACTCAAGGGGTTACGACTGAATAAAAAATAATAAAAAAGGTTTGCAGATCAGGCGTCTTGTGATAGTCTATTTGCAAGTTAGCTATTTGCTATTAGACCATATATCCTGTAACCTATGATCAAAAAAATGTTCAGATTCAGCAGAAAACCTCTTGCACTCACTGCAAAACCTGTTAAAATCACACCCATGCAACCAACCAATCTTACTAACGTAATCGTGGATGCTAACCAGCAGTTACCAAGCAATCCAGTTCACCTTGCCTCTGAGCTTACAGGCAAGACCGTTTCCTACACTAACAAAGAGAAATCTTCTGTTGTGTCTGGCAAAACCAGAGTCTTCAAGATCAAAGCAGTTGAGGACATCACCGTCTCCAAAACCACGGGCAACGAGTATGTAACCGTGCAGGTCCAAGACTTGGACGATGGAGGCACCGTCAAGCATCGGAATCTCCTTGTGCAAGGAATCGACGTTGTTGTATAATTCTACCAAACAAAACTATGGCATCTAAAACCAAAACAGAAACCGTTAGGATCGAAGTGAGAAACTCTGATCAAGCCGCCCTTGTAAGCTATGGCCTCGGCCTAGTCCATCAGGAACTCTCTACCAAGCTAGTGGATGTGGCAGATGATAAGCTCGACACCTTTGTTGGGAACATCAAGTATCTTCGCAAGAATGCTAATCACTTAAACGAAAAGTTTTCTCTCCCCGTGAACGATCAATAATTTCTAGAAACCTCCCCTCCTGTTCTCTCTGATGGGTAGGTGGTTGTAAAACACAGTGAGGCTTTTAGCGGTGGGCGTATAACCGTAGGCTTAACGTAAGAGTAGCCGCCCCTCTCCCACTTTTCTAGACAGTGGGTGAGGGAACCACTTTCTGCATGGTGCTAACTGCCCCGTCCCCTATGTTTGCTCATGTTAGGGGGCGGGGTTTTTGGGAGTGTAGCTCAATGGTTAGAGCACACGACTCATAATCGTTAGGTTGCGGGTTCGAGTCCCGCCGCTCCCATAACTCACTAAGCCTCAAGGAGTTACGAGTCGCGCCCCGCCCCGCCCTCGTAACTCGTTGATACTCAACGACTTACGACTGAAAAAAAAAGAAAGAAAAAGGCAAAATAGGGTTGCATCAAATCTCTCATGTGATACTCTCCTCCCATGCTGATACTAGCTAAGAACAAAGTTGATACCGAGCAGCTCGCAGAAGTTACCACCCCGTCTGCAACGGACACTCACACTCCAATCCCTCACGCGCTCCTCGCGGATCGCACTCGCACCGTCATTGATGCGGCTGGTTTGGAGATCGTCGAAGAGGAACACGCGATTGCGCGTGGTGGTCTTCGCTACTTTGGTGGCTTCGCCCTCAAGGGTGAGGCCATCGACGGAGATGACCGCAAGCTGGTGCTTGGTCTCCGCAACGCGCACGACAAGTCTTTTGCGGCTTCCGTGTGCATCGGCAACCAGATGATGGTCTGCGAAAATCTTTGCTTCTCTTCAGATGTGAAGCTCGCTCGCCGTCACACCGTCAACATCCTTCGGGATCTGAACACGGTGCTTTCGTCTGCCGTTAGTCGCGTGACTTCGCACTGGGTTGACATGGGCAATCGGATTGCTTCCTACAAGGAGAGTGAAATCTCCAAGGAGGCAGCTTCCGACTTGGTTGTCGATCTCGCTGAGATGGGCGCGTTTCCTGCGCGTTCCGTCTACAAGGCGGTGCAGGAGTTCCGCAACCCTCGCCATGAGGAGTTCAAGGGCGGCACTCTCTGGACTCTCTACAACGGGGTCACCGAGCACCTCAAGGGCGGGGACTTGACCAAGCTCCCCCAACGCACGATGACAACGCAAGCTGTCTTTGACAGGCTCGCGGGTCACAGGCCCAAGATCGTCGAGGCCGAACAGGTCGCCATGCCGAGCTAATTTGTGTGTGGTAACGCAAAGCCCCGTCCCCCCTTTCTTGTTTCGGGGGGGCGGGGTTTTTTAATGGTTTAAATACGCAAGTCATAACTCCTTGAGTATCAAGGAGTTACGAGGGCGCGGCCCCCGCCGCCTCGTAACCCATTGAGAATCAATAGGTTATGAATGAATTTTTAATAATAAAAAAGTTGACCAGAGAGCGTCTTGTGATATTGTCGCGCCATGTTAGGAACCATAACAACCAAATCGTTTACGATTAACTATTACCTCTATAAAGGGGAAGGACAGGACAGCGAATGGCTTTCCACTATTCTAGTCCAAAACAATTCAGGCCAGCCCATGCACACTAGCGATAGAGCAAAACTCTATGCAAAACAATATAATAGTCTTGATGGCTTGGTCCTTTGGGATATAGAGCCAGCTATGGAAGAGAACGGTGTTGATGTTATCACCATTAATAGTGGATCTGGGGTAATAAAAAAGGTTGCCAACGAGCGCGAAGCTAGACAAACTTTCGGTAGTAAGTAATGAAACTACTTAACGGAGGTAACTATAAAACATCAAAGGGAGAATCGTTTGGTTGGAAAACCTACGGCCTCCACCTTTCACCATTCAACATATCAGGAAACAATGTTTGCCCTAATGCTTCTACTGGTTGCGCTGCTGCTTGTCTTAATACTGCTGGCAGGGGAATCATGCGAAACGTCCAAGAAGCCCGAATCAGAAAAACACAGTTCTTTTTTGATGATAGGGAGGGATTCTTACGCCAGCTATTCAAAGAAATCAAAAGCTCGATTAAAAGCGCGACGAGAAAACAACTAAACTCTTGCTTTAGGTTAAACCTGACAAGTGACATTGCGTGGGAGAGATATATCATCCCTGCTTTCAAGGATCATCAATTCTATGACTACACGAAAAGCAAAACAAGAATGCGTAGGTTTCTCCAAGGAAAGCTACCAGAAAACTACCACCTCACCTTCTCTCGATCCGAGGATACCAAGGACTCAGAAGTTAAAGAGTTTTGCAGCGCGGGTGGCAATGTTGCGGTCGTTTTTAGAGGACACCTTCCCAGTGAATGGAAAGGGATCAAAGTGATAGACGGAGACGTTTCAGACTTGCGCTTTCAAGACGAACAAGGTGTAATAGTCGGGCTGGTCGCCAAGGGTCTCGGTAAAAAAGATGAAACAGGATTTGTAGTAGAACCAAAGTAATGAGTAAAAACACACAAAAACAAATAGTTAGCTTTGAGAGTCTTATGGTCTCGCTTCTAGCGGAGTATACTGAAGAGCTTTCCAAAGATACCCCAAGCCTTACGGCTTCAATGGAAATAGGTCACAAGATGATTGAAATAGGAAAGATGCTAGACACCTCAGAAAAAGGCGTTAAGAAAATCTATAAGATGCTGTCAAATGGATGAATGGAGCAGAACTGTGGATTGCAATTCTAGTTTTACTAACAACAATAATTCTTTTAATAGGCTGTAGCAATGGAAGAAACAAAGAAAGGCAGACCCGTTGGAACGGGAGGAATCTACAAACAGAGAGGCGCTTACGCGACAAGGCACAAAGGTCAAGAATCTATACAAGAGAAACATATAAATTACATGCGTGGCCTGTCAACAGTGGTGGGCGAGGCTTGCGACAGATACTTTGAGAGAAAAGGAATGCCGAAAGTCCTAAGCTGGTCAGCGAAAGCAAAACAAGAAAGAGAAGAAAGAAAAAAGAAATCAGCATGAGCAAAACAAAATTCTTTAAGGCTTCTCGTTCTGGCAGGAAGATGATTCCTTGCACAGAAGCAGAGAACGAAGAGCATCGTGCGCGTTGTGCGGTGCGAGGGCACTTCTATAAAACGATTGAAATCCTCTGTGACATGGGATACAAAGAAATCGCTTTTGAGGTTAGGGCAGCAGCAGATACAAAAACTAGATACTGGTCTAGTGAGCGTAAGAGCAAACCCAAACCACCGAAAGCGGAGCTGTCCGAGAGCGGCTCTTGGGTTGAATACTGCAAGATAAGAGGCTTGAAATTTTAAAGACAAATCGAGCGGCATGGTGTGCGGGGAGATCCCGCAACACGGGTTTCTACGTCTTTGCCTGTCATGAAACACCGCTCGTAAGTCCCTCGTAACCAATGGGTTACGAGGGGCCGCCCCCTCCAAACTCGTAACTCCTTAAGTATCAGTGAGTTATGATTTATAGATGGAAGTCTAAAAAAAAGCCGCACGATGTGCGGCTTGGGTTAATTGTTTATTTGCTTATTAAGTGTTTATCCTGTAACCTAGACTATACTGTTAATATAATAGTTATTACTATAAGGAATACTAGCCACCACTGAAAAGCAGACATTTATTGTTTTATTAAGTGGGCTATATGCTCCTCAATATAATCACTAAACTCTTTTATTGCTTTAGTATGCTTGTATCTCTCATTCACTGCCGCAGCATAGTGATGATCGCCACCCAGAGGGTAGTAGTCTCTAGCATGAAACTCACACTGTTTAACTGTGTCTTGTAAGACATGTATTGCATTGAGTATATCTGTATAGCCATGCAGTAACATCTTTTTGCCTGTGCCATTCATATGGACTACGGGCAGTGGGTATGAAGTTTGTTCTTGAACACTCATTACCGCTACACACTACTACCACCTACGGTGGTAGTCAAGAGAAAAAATGAATTAAAATACCACGGAAACTAACGTGCAAAAAAGTGTGGCTGCAATAAACACTAGAGATATAATAGCTTCTACTCTGCTCATATAATTATTAAGGGTTTCTGCGGTAAACTGAGGTTACTTATTTGTCGATTATTTTGTTATTCTTCGACAGGTTTTATATATATGTATACTATATACACATATACTTATTAAGCCGATCTGCCATAAACTGGGCACTATAATTTAAATTAATTAATAATAGTCTGCTTAAATAGCGCAAAAGCCCTTTTTATTTGGTCGAATTAGGTTAAATTGGGCCTCTCTCTCGTATCGCAAGAATATATTTATTTATTTAGGGCGAAGGAGACTATCCTAATTATTTGGGTTTTTTATTAAGAAACTAAGAAAGAGACTTGTTTTATTGTATTTACTATTATATATTACCCTATGTATTCTTATATAGCTCTATAGTATACTCTATTCTTTTTAATTATATTTTATTATTATTTAATAGTTTATATTAATTTAAATGTATTTTATTACAAATTATATTAATCTTTCCTCCTGAACCTACCGTGATATTTCTTTTCTCCTTCTTCGCGAGCTTTTATAGCATCTTCTTTATTAGTGAATTCTCCTAATTGTTTTTGAACACCATCACGACAAATAAAAGAGACCCACTTTTTTCTATCTTTACGCCAATGCACTCCTATTACACCACTAGTATTATCACTACGTAACTTAATATGATTCATGCCATTTTGAGATACGGTCGCTAATCTTAAATCCTTAATCTTGTTATTCTTCCTATCCCCGTATTCATGGTCTACAAAGTTTTCCAGTGGGTCTACACCATGATACATATAATAAGCTATTCTATGAGCAAGATAACTTTCACCTTTAAATTTAATTCTAATATAACCCGCCGAACCATTTGACCCTCCTGCTTCTTGACCGACTTTAATACAATGACTTGGTTTTTTTATCCAAGTGAATATACCCGTATCTGGATTGTAATCTAAATATTCTTTTAGTTCTTCTAGCGGTGGTAGTGGTTTATACTTCTTCCTTTTACGTTTCTTCATATTATTATTACTGTTTGGTAGCGGGAGTGGGACTCGAACCCACACTTTAGCGATTTTAAGTCGCTTGCCTCTGCCATTGGGCTACCCCGCCATCTTAAGCCAGTGCTTATCAAAACTTAATTTAAATGACCCCAAATGTTTATAGTCCCATTCATTAGGTTCTATTAAAGAAAGAACATTTCTATTCCTTATCTTATATAGGTGATATATACGCCCTACTATTGGTTCAAAGTTCATCTCTGCTGAATAAACAATCTGATTCCACTCATAATGTTTTATAAGAGCATCATATTCTTCTTTTAGCCTTTGGAACTCTTCTTCAGTATCTCTATCAACCCTTGAGATACCATCAGCCTTAAAAGGCGTTAAGTCAGTCTTAGATATTGGGGGAGATAAAGTAGAAGTAGGATAACTTAAATATGACCCAGAACTCATTTACTATTTTTAGACAGCTGAGTAGATGATATCTGATACTCTCCTGTTGATCCTTTAGCCATAGCCTTGAATGTATATACATCCTGATCTAAAGCTGGTGAGACTTCACCATTAAGCAGTGTAAGCTGATTCTCGCTTTCTAAGATTGACAGCATCTTTTTTAACTGGAATTTAGTTAGAGTGACCCTTACTGGTATCTGCTTAACTTTCTGTTCATCTCTTGGAAAAGATACTTTTATCTCTTCCACTTGCACGTTTTCTCTCTCTAGGTATGCTACTCCGCTGATGATTGCACAACAAAACAGCAAAACAATTATTGTTATTTTCATTGCATTAATAAATAAACTATTTCTTCGTCACTAAATAGACTGGGTTCTTGGGCTGCTAAATTTAACATTTGTTCTATTCTGTAATCTACATCAGGCACCATAGGCATGTTATTAAGTTTTTTCTTTGCTCTAGGTAGCTCATAGAATGGTCTCATAGGGGAATCAGCTCTTTCATAGTCCCTTAGAGGTCTCTGTATACTAGGGAATCTGATAGATGGTTCATCAAGTAACCTCTCTGCTTCATCTAATTTAATGTCTAAGCGTATAACAGCACAAACAAGAACAATGATTGTGCCACACAATACTCCTAAGATAATATTTTTCATCAATTCTATCTTCTTCATTTTTTATTAATTTAAATTCAGCTTACCCTGAACCATTCTGGGGTATCTCTTTTAGTCCACTTGGCAAAATAAGACTTCTCCCCGTTGTAGTAGGCCCGATAAGCTGTGACAGCACACTCATTCTTATACTCATCTGGCATGGCCTGAGCAAATGGTGTAAGACCTTTACTTGGTAGATTTAATTTATTATAGTTACAGGAACACCAATGTATCGTATCTAGTGACTTATGCACCTTACCATAGCGCCTAGTATATTCCTGACACATAGTGTGAGCATGATCTAGTAACCACTCATAGTTTTCTTTTGATTCTCTAGCCCAGATAGTGCATGGGTGATTGTAAAAAGCTCTTTTGTATGGTGCGGTTCCGTTGTCATAGACTGCACAAAGCATTTGAGCTGATTCTAGGATCATCTTGACAACGTGCTTATCACACAATTGTTGAGCAGAGATCTTTGGATCTTGATCTACTACAAATATATTCATGTCAGTTTCTTAATGTCTTTTTTAATCTGTGCTATTCTCTTCTGAACTTCTTTCTGGTCACATTGACTGTTATTAAATATGTCATACTCCAGATTATCTAACTGATCATAAACAAGTTTGTGACTACAGACTTTCCTTATGAATCTCATGTATGGCGCGACATTGATAAGACCAGACTTTGGTTTCTTTGGTCTGCCACCTT